>Ga0206679_10000011_pt1 | contig 133333 bp, 133 predicted proteins | sample M110012015metaG_FD_155464 | JGI IMG/M metagenome (GOLD analysis project Ga0206679, IMG submission 155464) | Ammonia-oxidizing marine archaeal communities from Monterey Bay, California, United States - M1 100m 12015 | ecosystem: Environmental > Aquatic > Marine > Intertidal zone | place: USA...
TGTAAATTTCAAGGCTTTATTTTGTATTGTTGTCGCAAGTGTGTTATTTGCACCGCTTGGTGCAAAAGTTACTCATAGGGTTGACAGTAAAAAACTCAAAAAAGGCTTTTCAATCTTTCTTGCATTTCTAGGCCTGGCAGTTATTTTGTTTTAACGTAGCCATATGATTAAATATTATCTCTTTTTACTGCTGTTTCCCTCTATGGTGTTTGCTTGGGGCTCGTACACCAAGCAAGTTGATGTCTTTGGTGTTCCTGTCATTGCAACTGATTCGGTCTCCGATGCAAAGTTATTACATGCGGCGGGCGTTATGGCTGAGTACCTTGATAACAATCAAGACGGCAGGGTGGACGACCTTAATATTATTGAGGCTATGATTAATCGCCACGCGTTTATATTTATGTCCGGCGGAGAGTTTGAGCAATTAATTGCACCATGGCCGAATGAAGTGTTTGACAGGGCTGAGGAATTTGGCCAGAATTTATTTTCTGGGGAAACTCACCCCAAAGGATCAAGTTTTGAGTATGGCTTTGATGCAACCCTTGAAGAAGTACTGCATTTGATCACTCATGTAGGCTATGCCAGTGTTTATCCGCAACAATTTGCTGAGAGCCCGGGAAGTGATTTAACAAACGCTATGGATGTTGCAAGAGGCGGGCATTTTGTTGCCATTCCAGATCGTTATCCGGCAAATGCTTGGTATACGTACGACGATAAAACTTGTGATTACAGCTGCATGGCAACCGAATATTTTTATTGGTCATTAACCTCTTTATTGGGAGCGCAGTCCTATTCTGGTAGAGCAGAGGAAGTCTCAGAAGAGTGGAAATTAACAACTGCAAGTGAACTTAAATCTAAGGATAAACGAATTGTTGGCCTATTGTCTGCACTACCAATCAAGACACTACCGAAAGGTAGATATATAGGCACTAAATTAACTATTACACCAATCGATTAATCAGCCTGCCAAGGTGGTAATAGTTGATGTTCGACATCAAGATGGTCAAGGATTCGTGCAACGACAAAATTAACCAAATCATCTATCGATTCGGGTTTTTGATAAAAAGCAGGATTGGCATCAATGATTGAAACACCAAGACGTGCAAGCTTCAGCATGTTTTCTAGGTGGATTGCTGAATAGGGCGTCTCTCGAGGCACCAAGATTAGTTTTTTGCCTTCTTTAATTACCACATCTGCTGCGCGGTGCATGAGGTTATCGGCATGGCCGTGAGCAATTGCTGCTAGCGTGCTCATTGTGCAAGGGCAAACCACCATTGCTCGAGGCGGGTTGGAGCCGGAAGCCACTGGAGCTGTCCACTGGTTTTTTGAAAAGACTTGGAATTGACCATCTTTTGCACCAAAATAATCACACAGGTTTTGCTCAATTTCAGCAGTGCCACTACCAAGACGTAAATCAGTCTCCATACTGATGACAGTGCTAGCAGCTTGAGAAATCATGATGTAAATGACATCTTCTGTGCGAATTAACTGACGAATAAGGGCTAGCGTGTAAGGCATGCCGGATGCGCCGGTCAGTGCAATGGCAATTGGCTTCATTTTTTCTTGGAAAAATTAAGAGCAGCAGAATTGACACAGTAACGCTTGCCTGTGGGCGCAGGTCCATCAGGAAAAACATGGCCGAGATGTGCATCACACTGAGCACAACGCACCTCAATTCTCATTATCCCTGTGGAGTCATCCTCTAATCTTCTAATACAGTCATTATGCGCAAGATCGTAAAAGCTAGGCCAGCCACTGCCAGAGTCAAATTTGGTGTCGGAAACAAACAATACAGCATTGCAGCATATGCAATGGTAATCACCTGTTTCGTAGTGGGCGTTATATTTGCCGCTAAAAGGTGGCTCGGTGCCACACTCCTGGGTGATGTGAAAGGCCTCAGGGGTTAATTTATTCTTACTATCCATTCGTGTATTATAAGAGACCTCTTCACATTTTCAACAAATAATCATGGAAATATATCTGGTGGGCGGCGCGGTTCGAGATGCGTTGTTGGATATTGCCGATACAAACACAGAAAATGATTATGTGGTTGTGGGCTCATCTCCTGACGAGATGCTGTCTTTGGGTTATCGTCAAGTTGGAAAAGAGTTTCCTGTTTTTCTCCATCCTAAGACTCACGAGGAGTACGCGCTGGCTCGCACTGAACGCAAAGTGGGTGCTGGCTATACTGGCTTTGAATTTGTTACGGACACCACCGTTAGCCTGGAAGAGGACTTATCACGACGGGATTTGACTGTAAACGCTATTGCCAGAAGTGCGGATGGCGACTTAATAGACCCCTACGGTGGTGCTGGCGATATTCAATCAAAAACACTCAGGCATGTTTCTGAGGCTTTTAAAGAAGACCCGGTAAGAGTGTTAAGGGTTGCGCGCTTTACTTCACGCTTTTATCCATTTGGGTTTTCGATTGCTGAGGAAACCAAACAATTAATGGGTGAAATGGTCAGCTCTGGCGAGGTTGATGCGCTTGTGCCCGAACGTGTTTTTAAGGAATTATCGTTATCTTTGTCCTATAATAAGCCCGCAGTGTTTTTTGATGTATTGTTGGAGTGTGGCGCCTTTCAAAGACTTTTTCCTATGCTTGATGCGACAAAAGGTGGTATTTTGCATATTGCTGATATAGAGGATACCAATGAGGCTGTGCGTTTTGCACTTTGGCTCTATCAACAGGATCTTAATGCCGTTCAAAGTCTGTGCTCTCAACTGAAGTGCCCTAAGGAATATCAACAATTAGCAGAACTTAGCGCCGAGTGGTATCCAGTGGCAAAAGTCTTATTTAATCAGCCTGCTGATACCATCTTAAGCTTTATTCTTGGTACAGATGCACTGCGTCGACAGCAGCGCTTTGAGCAATTATTAGAAGTGTTTGATTGTTTGGGAATTAATACTTATCCAATCGAGCAATTGGTTGGCGCGTTAAAACAAATCGATGTGTCAAAACTCAACAAAGCACAAATAGTTAAAGAATTGGCTCGCGAGCGCCTAGGTGTGACTCAGCGTTTTCTCGACTCGACACAGTAAATCGTAGTCGCAATAATTACAAGCATTTTTTTCAGGCAACACATCTGCCATACCTTGTTGGAAGTTCAGACTTGCCTTGCTAAGTGTTTCGCGCCAAGTATTTAATTGCGCATCCCAGTCCGGCATTTTTGTTTGTGCCTGTTTACTACTAGGCAGCATTTCTTTATCTTTGGCAACGGCTTTAAATACACACTCACTGGCATTGATTTGCGCAAAAGCAATGCCATCGACTTCATTACTAATCGCGTATATTGGTAGTTGCGCTTGTTCAATCACCTCTCCTGTGATTTGACTAAGTGCGCTCTGGCCGGTTTTGTAGTCGATAATAAGCTTATCGCCGTTGTCTAATTGATCCATCCGATCGAGTTTGGTGGCGAAGCTCAAGCCCTCAATACAAACCTCAACAACTGATTCTGTGGCGACAACTGTGAAATCTGTTCTTTTTTCTTCGAGTGCCAAATACTGTTTAATGACACGAATAATACGATCCTTTTCTATTGCTTGATAGTTTTGATCGGTAGTGCCGATAGCATTCAACGTGTGAGCCTCGATAAGTTGGTTAATTGACTTATCGGAAAGCTCTTTAAGCGCTTTTGCGGTCGAAATTTCCGTAAAAATTGTTTCTAGGATTTTGTGAATCAGTACACCTTGCTCAGCTCTATTCAAACCCAGGTGATCTAACTCAAATTCTTCGATTTTTAATCGTCTAACAAAGCCCTTAAAGGGGCAACTCATTTGGTCTTGCAGTGTTTGCACGCCCTGTTTGATAGCCCTGTTTTTTAGTCGTGGTGCGCAGGTGTCATTCACAGTGGTTAGCGCCCGCTCCTGTGGTGCAATGGGTGTATTTTCGACACACGGTTCAAAATCTAGCAGTGGCATGGCAATTTGCTCTCGACCGTCGTTTGTTTCTGCAAAACTAAAGTGGATATCGCCACCCAATTCTTTGAGCTTACTGAGGGTACTGACGGCATTTGTCTGAATGAGATCAAATGTTGAGCTGGGTAAATGAAATTCACTACAAACATTGGCGGGAATAAATAATGGAAATTTAACAACACCTGGGAGAAAGTCATTTGTCATGTTTGACACCCAAACTGCATCAAAATGTAGCCCTTCCGCTTCAAGTGCGCCCAAAATGTGAATATTGGCATCACCGGCCTGAGGCTGAAAAATAACGGCATCAAAATGTTTTCTGAGAAAGTCAACACACTCCTCAAAAGTCATTTGGCGTTTTAGCGCCGGATTTTGATTGAGAATTAAACTTTCGTTTTGAAATTTCTCAAATAATTGATATTCAGTACTACTAAGCGCTCTATCCGATCCAAATGCCCAAATATCGAGCAGCTGATAAAGACTCTCAAGCCAATTCTCAGATAGCGCACGCCGTTTATTTATTATCTGACTAATGCTTAGTATTTGCTCTTTCAATATTGGACAATCGGTCATTAGTGCTATTAATTGTTTGATGGTGAACTGACTCTTGCTCCGACTCAATAGCATGTTTATCAAAAGACTTCGATTGTTGGCCTCAATATTGGCGCCTTTAATGTAGGGCGAAGAAATGACTCGACAAAGATTGTCAAGCTCGATACTGCCTCTCATGATTTCATTTGAAAGGCCGATCACTTTGAATAAGTGGCGAATTAAAGGGTATTTTGAAAGTGAATTACCCAGTGAGATATTAAACGGTTTTTTCTGAGATTCTACTGCGTGAGAGCTAAACACTCCATCAAAAATTGAAGATACTTTGTGTTGTAATTCGCTCAAATTTGGAACAACAACAGCAATTTGATGTTGCGGATTTCGGGCTCTTTTTTCTTTGGCCCACTCAGCAATGGAGTGTAATTCCATTTCAATTGTGGGGTGGCTTGTCGCCTTGTAGGCGCCATTAGTTTGAGATAATTCTAACTCTTGGCTTTTCAGAAGATCAAAAAATTTGCTTTGTTCTGGCGTGGGTTTTTTAATGCCGTAATGATAATAATTAGCCGCTGGAGTTGACTCTTTAAGGGCTTGATCTATCTCCAAGAAAAGATCTGAAGAGTCAATGAATTGTGATTGTTTTTTTATTTGAGAAAGTCTATCGATCCAACTCACAAATAAAGCCCCTGGAGAGTTGTGATAATTGATAATTTTTTCTTTTGGAATAAAGTGTGTTTTCATCAAGCGGTAACACTTGATTGCCTCGTCTGTAACAGACCCTGGGTTTTGTGTTGCAGATTCACTGATTAATTCGCTAAACAGTATTCTAAGCTCATAATCTGAAAGCAAACGAAGTGAACTCTGAGGATTGAGCTGAGACCAAGTCTTTTTGAGAAGGGCCGAATACGAGTATATGCTGGGCATTTTGATTGCCCCAAGTTGCTCAATAATTGTGCGTTTAAAGGCTAGTGCTTGGCGATTGTTGGCGACAATGATTGTGTCATCGGCTTGAATGCTTGAAAGGTCAAGCTTAACCCTCATTCCTAGTTCTCATGGTTGTATTCGAACAATCTATCAAGATGTTGCCATATCTCCTCTAGCCCGGTTTTCTTCAGTGCTGAGAAGAGTTGTACAGTGACATTGGGTAAGTCTTTTAGGGCTTTTTGCACACTAAGTCGAGTGTTGCTTGCAGCGCCTTTTTTTATTTTATCCGATTTGGTAAGGATTATATGTGTGGGCACCTTATTGGAAGCACACCATTCAAGCATCATCTCATCGTAAGGCTTCAAAGGGTGGCGGCAATCCATTACTAAAATTGCCCCTCTTAAGCACTTACGTTTTTCAAAGTATTCGCTCATGTCTTTATGCCATTTTTCTTTGATTTTGTGAGGCACTTTGGCGTAGCCATAGCCAGGTAAGTCAACCAAGCGGCGCTCTTGATCCAGTTCAAAGAACACTAAGTGTTGCGTGCGTCCAGGCGTGCGTGAGACTTTTGCTAATTTCTTTTGACCTGTTAAGGCGTTAATGGCACTTGACTTTCCGGCATTGGAGCGGCCGGCAAAAATGACTTCATAGCCTTGATCGTCTGGGCAGTTTTTGAGCGAAGGACAAGACAAGATGAATTTGGCTTGTCGATATGGATTAGACATAAGTGAGGCGTTGACTCGAGTAAAGATATTATAGAGCCTTCCATCCACCTAAATGCGCAAGTATTATCCGTGTAAACGACGCTTATTTTCGTATTATGTAGAATTTATTGCGGAAAAGGTATAGCTATAGAGTCCGCCACAAGTAACATGTTTTTTATAAATATAAGGAATCTATGGATAACGAGATTTATTTGAAACGAGAGTATAAAGCGTTTTCACCAGAGGATGATTTGTCAGGGCCTTTGAGGTTGTATCAAGCTAATGTGCACCAAGATTGGATCGATTATAACGGCCATATGAGCGAGTCGTTCTATCTCTATGCTTTTGGCGATGCTTCCGATGCACTTTTTCGTTACATCGGTATTGACGAGGCTTATAGACAAAGTGGCAAGTCGTTTTATACCGTTGAAACGCACATTAATTATTATCAAGAAGCATCGAAAAGTGAGCCGCTGCATTTCACCACGCAGTTGCTCGGACTTGACGCTAAACGCTTACACTTTTTTCACCAAATGTTTCATGGTGAGTCGAATGAATTACTGGCAACAACTGAACAAATGTTATTGCATGTAGATATGAACGAGGCAAAAGCCAGCGCTATCGATACACTTGTTTATGGCGTTCTTGAGAATATCTGGAGTGAGCATCAGAAACTATCACCACCCAAGCAACAGGGGCGAGTGATGCGCATTCCAAGCAAAAACTAATTCCGATATAACGAAATCAAATTTAGGAGAATTTTATGGATTTTGGTCTTTCAAATGAACAGCAGATGATTATTGATTCTGTTCGCAGTTTTGTTGAGCAAGAGCTTTACCCGCATGAATCAGAGGTTGAAAAAACCAACCGAATCGATGACGGCGTGGTGGCAAAAATTAAACAAAAATCCATTGAGTTAGGTCTCTATTCGGCCAATATGCCGGAAGAATTTGGCGGTGGTGGTCTGGATTCTTTAACGCTTTGCTTAATGGAAAAAGAACTGGGCAGGGCTAACTTCGGCTTGCAATATATTGTTGCCCGTCCTAGTAATATTCTATTGGCTTGTAAAGGCGAGCAGGTAGAGCGTTATTTATTGCCAACCATTCGTGGTGAAAAGGTTGACTGCTTGGCGATGACCGAACCCAATGCGGGCTCTGATGTGCGCTCAATGCAGTGTAAGGCTGAGCGCGATGGCGATCACTTTATCATTAATGGTTCCAAGCATTTTATTAGTCACGCCGACATGGCGGATTATGTTATTTTGTTTGCTGCCTCGGGCGTGGAAGAGTCATCTCGCGGAGTGAGGAAAAAAATCACCAGTTTTTTGGTTGATATGGGCACGCCGGGCTTTACCGTAGAGCCTGGATATAATAGTGTCTCCCACAGGGGTTACCATAATTTCATTTTGAATTTTGACAATTGTCGCATCCACGAATCGCAAATGTTGGGTGAAGAAGATCACGGCTTTGATGTTGCTAATGAATGGTTGGGGGCGACGCGCTTATCCGTTGCAGCGATGTGTCTTGGAAGGGCAGAAAGGGCACTTGAAATTGCCATAGAATGGGCTGCGACTCGTGAACAATTTGGCCAACCCGTGGGTAAGTTTCAAGGCGTTTCTTTTAAATTAGCTGATATGGCAATGGAGTTACAAGCCGCAGAATTATTAACTCTCCGGGCAGCGTGGAATGACTCACAAGGCAATATGAGTAACAGTGACGCGGCAATGGCAAAACTTAAAGCCAGCGAGATGTTGGCCATGGTATCCGATGAGGCAATTCAGATTTTAGGCGGCATGGGGCTGATGGACGACATGCCATTGGAACGGATTTGGCGTGACCATAGGGTTGAACGAATTTGGGATGGTACCAGTGAGATTCAGCGCCATATTATTTCCAGATCTTTATTGCGACCGCATGAAGCATAGTTTCAATGAGTCAAACCAATCTTAAGCGTTTAATTTCACCCAAGACAATTGCTGTTTTTGGATCTCGAGGGGCGGGTTTTGCCATTCGAGAGACTCAAAAAATGGGCTTTAAGGGTGAAATTTGGGCGGTACATCCTCATAGGGAAACGCTAGAGGGGCTGAATTGTTATAAGAGTGTTCAGGATCTACCAGGTGTGCCGGATTCGGCTTTTGTTGCCGTAAATGCGGATGCAGCGATTGAGATTGTTTCTCACCTTGGCGCTATTGGTGCGGGTGGTGCGGTGATATACGCCTCGGGTTTTGGTGAAGTCGGCGAGGTGGGGGCTGACAGAACCCAGCGACTCATTAAAGCCGCCGGCGACATGCCAATTATTGGCCCGAATTGTTATGGCTTTATCAACACCTTAGATAATGTTGCTTTGTGGCCGGATCTTCATGGCTCTTGTGCTGTTGAAAAGGGCGTGGCTATTATTACCCAAAGCGGCAATATCGGCCTTAATATGACGATGCAGTCCATTGGGCTGGATATTGCTTATGTGTTTACTTTGGGCAACCAAGTAGATACTGATGTAGCCGATGTGATGGGTGCCATGCTTGACGACCCTCGGGTAACGTCCATTGGCCTGCATATTGAGGGCATAAAGGATATTAAAGCATTTGATGTTGTTGCTAGGCGAGCTTTAAAGCAGAAAATCCCTGTTGTGGCGATAAAAAGCGGCCGCACGGAGGCTTCGGCAAAAATTGCACTCAGTCACACCAGTTCCTTAACAGGCGCAGATCAACTTTTCGATGTTTATTTTGAGCGTCTTGGTATTGCAAGAGTGGACACAGTGCCAGAGTTTCTTGAAACCTTAAAACTCCTCAGCATTATTGGTCCACTTGACCATAATGGTGTTGCCTCTATGAGTTGTTCTGGTGGTGAAGCGGGGATGATGGCAGATTTAATTGAGAGTCTTGATATTTGTTTTCCAAATATTGAAGGCTCTCATAAAGCGGCAATTCAGAGCACTTTAAATGATTATGTCGAGGTTAGTAATCCACTGGATTACCATACCTTTGTTTGGGGTGATCGAGAACAAACGACAGCATGTTTTTCGGCGATGATGCGCGGAGATTTTGCTGCAACGATGCTGTTACTGGATTGGCCAAAAACAGATGAAACCAATCAGTGGGAGTGGGACACGACAATGATGGCGCTTGCCGATGCAATGAGGCTGACGGCAAACAAGGGGATCGTACTTTCTTCAATCGCAGATTGTATGCCACAACGAATTATCGATAAATGCTTGGAACACAATATTGCGCCGATGATTGGTTTGGATACTTGTCTGAAAGCACTTCATCACGCTTATCGATGCGCCAAAGCATTTGCAAAAAAGCCATTAGCGCCAATTCAGATATTAAACAATGACAATAGTCGGTTGTTAAATGAAGTGGTATTAAATGAATTTAATGGCAAGCAAAAGCTGGCTGAAGCTGGCTTAAAAACCCCTGCTGGGCAAAGTGTTGTCAGTGTAGCTGGCGCGTTAGATGTGGCTGAAAACTTAGGCTACCCTGTGACTGCGAAAGTGCTTAGTGAGAGCATCAGTCATAAAAGTGAATTCAATGGTGTTAGGCTTAATATTGCCGATAAAAAAGCATTGGCGCAAGCCGCAGGTGAATTGCTGGAGATTGAGCCCGCTCTACTAATTGAGACAATGGTTGAGAGTGTAGTTGCGGAGCTTATTGTTGGGGTAAATACAGATCCATTATTTGGTAATTATTTGGTTTTAGGTTGTGGTGGCGTGTTGGTGGAATTGCTCGATGATAGCGCACCCCTGCTGATGCCAGTTTGCCGAGAAGATGTGATGCAAACATTGTCGCAGTTAAAGGTTTACCCACTGCTTGAGGGTTATCGAGGCAGCGCTGCTGGCGATATTGATGCAGTTATCGACAGTGTGATGGCCATTGTGAGTTTTATCGAGGCGCACAAAGTCTTGGAGTTGGATATTAACCCATTACTGGTTCTTAATAAAGGAAAAGGTGCGATTGCGGTGGATGCACTGGTTAAACTAAGGCAGTAAGTTTTTTTTAAATATTAACTAAATTAATTATATGAGTCAGTCTGTTATTTGTGAAATGTTTGATGAGGTGTTGCTTATCACTCTTAATCGTCCGAAGGCGAATGCCATCGATGCCAAAACCAGTCACGAACTGGGCAATGCATTTATTGCATTTAGAGATAATCCCGATCTAAGAGTGGCGGTTATTATGGGCTCTGGCGAGCGATTTTTCTCAGCGGGCTGGGATTTAAAAGCTGCAGCAGAAGGGGAGGCAGTTGATGCCGATTTTGGTCCTGGCGGTTTTGCCGGTCTTACCGAGCTCTGGGATTTGGATAAGCCCGTTATTGCGGCAGTTAATGGTATGGCGGTTGGCGGGGGCTTTGAATTGGCGCTTGCAGCTGATCTTATTATTGCCTCAGATAATGCCGCTTTTTTTGTGCCTGAAGCCACACTCGGAATTATTCCCGATAGCGGTGGTGTGCTTAGGTTGCCCACAAGACTACCACGGGCAATTGCCATGGATCTTTTGATGACGGGCAGACGAATGGCGCTTGACGAAGCAATCCAATACGGTTTGGTCAATAGGCGCACTTCATTGCAGGATTTAAAAACCGAAGCAATCGAGTGGGCGCATGAAATTGCTCAATCCGCACCACTGGCGCTAGCATCTATCAAAGCGGTGATTAGAGAAACCGAGGATTTAAAGCTAGAGGACGCTTACAAACTAATGCGTTCAGGAAAAATTGAAGTGTATCAGCAAATGCTAAGGTCTGAAGATGCCGAGGAAGGTCCGCTCGCTTTTAGTGAAAAGCGCAGCCCAGAGTGGAAGGGGCGATAAAGGCTTGACTCACTTTGCAATAAGCTAAAATAGAATTTTAGAGTGCATTTTTAGGACGTTTGTTCGAGTGAATATGATTAAAAAATTATCACTTATTTTGTTATCTGCCGTTGTCGTTCTATTTTCGCTGAGCTCCTTATCTGAGGAAAGTGTTAGCGAAGGCGAAATTATGTTTGAAGCACTGGGTTGTTGGGGTTGTCATGGCCAGGCTGGTTATTCAACCGATGAAAAATATCCCGTTTTGGCTGGCAAGAATGCAGATTGGATAGTGCAGCAATTGGAGGACTTTCAGTCCGGCAAACGTGTGAATCCGATGATGAATGCGATGGCGCCAATGGCTGAGGGTTTTGAACGAGTCATTGCTGAGTACTTGGCCTCACAAGAACCGCCTGACGGCCCTTGTCACAATCCTAAGATTAACAGCTGCCAATAAGTCTAGACAGTCGCGTATAATGCTGAGAAATTTTTTTGGAGAGTTGCAATGAAAAAAACCATTCTATTACTATCACTTGTTTTAACAACTTTTTCTTCTTTTAGTTTGGCGGAAGGCAATGTTGAAGCTGGAAAAGACTTGTCGGCCATGTGTGCTGGCTGTCACGGCGCTGATGGTAACAGTGTGATGTCTAACTTTCCTAAATTAGCCGGTCAAGGCGAAGGTTATTTGTTTAAACAACTTCAAGATTTTAAATCTGGCACTCGTCAAGACGGTGCGATGGCTGGCGTTGTTGCTATGCTTAGCGAAGAAGACATGATGAATTTGGCGGCTTATTTTGCCTCACAAGCCATTACAAAAAATACTGCTAAAGCAGACGCTGCAGTGATTGAAATTGCTCGTAAGATATACTTAGGCGGTAAAAAAGACACGGGTACAACAGCTTGTATCGCTTGTCACGGCCCTAAAGGCAAAGGCATTCCAAGCGCGAAGTTCCCTGCGATCTCAGGCCAACATGCTGACTATACATCGAATCAATTGAAAGCATTTCGTCAGTTTGCGTTGAATCTACAAACCGGTGAAAGCAAGCCTGAAAGAGTAAACGATTATGAAGGTATGATGAGAAGTGTTGCCCAGGGCTTGACAACGATTGAAATTGATGCCCTAGCACAGTATATCGCCGGACTTCATTAACAGTAGTCACTCGACGTCTCAGGCGTCAAGCAGTTATAAAAGGCAGTATTAACTGCCTTTTTTATTGTCTGGCAAATCATGTATAATCTTTTGTTTTTTAACGCAAGTTACGGACGCAACACATGAAGACTTCATTAAACACATTAGAGGGTCTAAAAAGATCTCTTACGGTTGAATTACCCATTGATTCTTTTAACGAGAAAAAAGATAAGATTATTAACAACCTTAGTAAGAATGCCAAAATTGACGGCTTCAGAAAAGGAAAAATCCCAGTTGCAATCCTGCGCCAACGTTTTGGTGCTAATGCAGGTTCAGATGCAACCAACGAAATGGTTAGTGAGTCTTTAGAGAGCGCACTAAAAGATGTTGATGTGATGCCTGCAGCTCAACCCGCACTGACAAAAGTTGACTTAGACGATAAGGAAACTTTTAGTTACACAATCGAATTTGAAGTATTTCCAGAAATCAATGTTGCGCCGTTAGCGGACCTATCCATTGACCAAATTGGCGCTGAAGTGTCTGACGAAGACGAAAAAAGAGCTTTGCAAGAATTACAAGATAGGGCCACGGAATATAAGGACGTTAAGAGAAAATCAAAAAAAGGCGATCGCTTGATTATTGATTTTGAAGGCATGATTGATGGTGAGGCTTTTGAAGGTGGTGCAGCAGAGGGTTTTGAAATTATCCTAGGTCGCGGCACGATGATTGATGGTTTTGAAGACGGCCTAATAGACATTACTGTTGGTACCGAGCTTGAGGTTAACGCAACTTTTCCCAAGGAATATTCAGTAGAAGAGTTGTCTAGCAAAGCAGCAGTGTTTAAGGTCAAAGTTAATGAAGTTGGCTCTCCTAAAGCGGTGAAGTTGGATGATGAATTAGCTAAGCATTTTGGTGAAAAAGATTTTGATACAATGAAAGATCGCGTGATGACTCAGATGAAAACTGAGCTTGATTCGCGCTTAATGCAACAAAATAAAGACGTAATCTTTAGCGCACTTCTTGAGGCAAACGAGTTTGACGTACCACAAGGCAGTGTTGATGCGGAAGCCACTAAACTTCAAAGCGATATGGCCAGCAGAATGGAACAGCAAGGCGTTCCTACTAAAGGCAACCTACCTGAGGGCTTATTTCAAGAAGAGGCGTCGCGTCGAGTGAAATTGGGCTTATTAATCAATAAAATTGCCGATGACAACGAAATTACAGCTGACAAAGAATTGGTTAATGCTAAACTTCAGATTATGGCAAGCTCGTATGGCGAGAATGCCCAACAAATGCTTGATTGGTATAACGCCGACCCACAAAGAATCTCAGGTATTGAATCTATCGTACAAGAGGAAATGGTGGCAACATTCATTACCGAGCAGGCAAAAGTTAATGTAACGAAGAAAGAGTTTTTAGAAATTATGGCGCCACAGCAATAAATTATGTCCATCCAAAACTTACATCAAATTCCGATGGTGATCGAGAGCTCTGGTCGAGGCGAGAGGGCTTATGATATTTATTCAAGATTACTAAAGGAGCGCGTTGTTTTTTTGGTGGGTCCGGTTGAAGATTACAGTGCAAACGTAATTGTTGCGCAGTTATTGTTTTTAGAATCTGAAAACCCTGACAAAGACATTCATTTGTACATCAATTCACCGGGTGGTTCGGTTTCTGCCGGTTTGGCGATTTACGATACCATGCAGTTTATTAAACCAGATGTTTCAACGCTTTGCATTGGTCAAGCGGCAAGCATGGGTGCGCTACTTCTCAGTGCGGGCGCAAAAGATAAGCGTTTTGCTTTGCCACATGCACGCTGTATGATTCACCAGCCTTTGGGTGGTTTTTCTGGGCAAGCAAGTGATATCGAGATCCATGCACAAGAGATTCTAAAAGTTAGAGAAAAGTTAAACACCATTCTTAAAACCCATACTGGGCAAAGCTTAAAGACCATTCAAAAAGATACTGATAGAGATAACTTTATGTCGGCAGCGGAGTCAGAAAAATACGGTTTGATTGACAAAGTTCTGACTAAGCGCTAAGCTTATATTTAACCATGACACAAACCAACCAAGATCTTCATTGCTCATTTTGCTCTAAGCACAAAGACGAAGTCAGTCGCCTTATCGCCGGCCCCGGGGTCTATATTTGCGATGAGTGCATTGAGTCGTGCCACGAACTTATTCAGCAGCAAGCACTCAAAGAAGTAGAAGTAGATCATCATGATTGGAATTACACACCAAAACAACTTTTTGGTTTTTTGAACGAGTATGTGATTGGCCAATCTCACGCGAAAAAAGTGTTATCTGTTGCGGTATATAATCACTACAAGCGTCTAAAGACCGACTACGTTTCTAACGAAGTCGAGCTGGATAAGTCTAATATTTTATTAATTGGCCCAACCGGCAGCGGTAAGACACTATTGGCACAAACTTTAGCACGCTTTCTTGACGTGCCATTTGCGGTTGCTGATGCGACTACGTTGACCGAAGCGGGTTATGTTGGTGATGACGTTGAAAACGTCATTAAAAGCTTGCTGGCAAAATGCGATTTTGATCCAGTTAGGGCAGAGCAAGGTATTATTTTTATCGATGAGATCGATAAAATCTCTCGTCGTTCAGATTCGCCGTCAATTACTCGCGATGTTTCTGGCGAGGGTGTGCAACAAGCGATGTTAAAGTTAATTGAGGGCACGATTGCCTCTGTACCACCACAAGGTGGTAGAAAGCATCCGAATCAAGAAACCATTGATGTTGACACCTCAAAAATCCTTTTTATTTGCGGCGGCGCTTTTGACGGTCTTGAAAAAGTGATTGACCGTCGTGTTGAAAAAGCAACCGGTATTGGCTTTTCAGCCGATGTACAAGACGAGAAAAGTAAAAAAACACTAACAGAGCTGTTTTCACTTCTGGAGCCAGATGATTTAATTAAGTTTGGGTTGATTCCAGAATTAGTGGGTCGTTTAGCTGTTCATACCTCTCTTAGCGAGTTGGATGAAGATGCGTTGATTGAGATTCTCACCACGCCAAAAAATTCTGTTATTAAACAGTTCCAAGAAGTATTTGCAATGGAGGGGGTGAGGCTGACTTTCAGAAAGGCGGCACTTTCAGCAATTGCAAAGCTTGCTATTCAGAGAAAGACTGGCGCCAGAGGTTTGCGCGCCATTTTAGAAGACTTGTTGTTGGATACGATGTACGAAATGCCGTCAATGACTAATGCGAAAGAAGTCGTTATTGACAAGGCTGTGATTGAGGGAAAAAAACAACCCGTTGTTTTGTATATTAGTGAACAGCAATCCGATACTAAGCGCAAGGCAAGTTGACCATCAAGCTGTCTTATTTTTTTTTACTTAGACAGTAATGGCGACGGAGTTATTCGATCGGCAAAAGGACGCGGTCGGCCAAGGCGAGCGGACGATACTTGTCTATATTGAACTGAGCAGCAACAGACACATCGCCAACGGTCTTGAGGAATTTGAGCAACTCGCAACCTCTTCCGGTCTTAATATTATTCAAACTTTAACCGTCAAGCGCAGCTTTGCTTCGGCGAAGTTGTTTATCGGCAAAGGTAAGGCCGAAGAGTTGAGTGAACTTGTTCAAGATCATGAAGTTGATTTGGTAATCTTTTCACCCGAACTCTCCCCCTCACAAGAGCGCAATTTAGAAAAGTCACTGCAATGCCAAGTGATGGATAGAACAGGCCTTATTTTGGACATTTTCTCCCTTAGGGCGCGCTCATTCGAGGGCAAGTTGCAAGTGGAGTTGGCGCAATTAAGGCATCTTTCCACGCGTCTTGTTCGAGGCTGGACTCACTTGGAGAGACAAAAAGGAGGTATCGGTCTTCGCGGTCCTGGTGAGACACAACTAGAGACGGATAGGCGACTCATTGGACACCGTATTAAGTATCTTAATAAGCGTTTAGAGAAAGTTGACAAACAACGTGAATTGGGGCGTAAGTCGAGAACAAAAAATGACTTACCGATGATTGCTCTAGCGGGTTATACCAACGCCGGTAAATCCACTTTGTTTAATCAGCTAACCAAAGCCGAGGTTTATGCTGATGACAAGCTATTTGCGACACTGGACTCTACCATTCGTCGAGTGATTTTGCCAGCCTCAGGGGAGGCTGTGATTGCCGATACGGTTGGTTTTATTCAAGACTTACCACATGATTTGGTTGCTGCCTTTAAATCCACCCTCGAAGAGACCAGCCAAGCCAATGTGCTTCTGCATGTGGTTGATGCTGCTGATGCACACAATCGTGATAAGATTGAGCAGGTTGAAGACATTATTAAACAAATTGCTGCCGACAAAATTCCGAGCATTATTGTTATGAACAAGATCGACACTGTTGACAGTTGCGAGCCAAGAATCGATGTGGACAATGAAGGAAACGCAATAAGGGTGTGGCTTTCAGCGCATACTGGTGAGGGCGTTGATTTACTTTATCAGGCGTTGGCGCAACGCCTGAGTGGTATGATGACTCGTGCCAGTATCCAATTAGAAGTTCAGTCGGCCTATATTCGTAGTGAAATACACAATGTTGGCTTTATTCATGAAGAAAAAATGAATGAATTTGGGCAGTGGCTACTTGAAATTAACGTCACACGACACTATCTAAAGAGATTACTAGACAAGCAAGGCGTTTCACTACTATGGGAACAGAAGACACCACAAAGTCAATTGACTTAGAAAAGCAATCAGTGCCACTGTTGCCACTGAGAGATGTTGTTGTTTTTCCACATACCGTTATCCCCCTTTTTATCGGCAGAAAGTCATCTGTTAATGCGATTACTCAAGCGATGGAATCGGACAAACATGTCTTTCTAGTCACTCAAAAAGACGAGTCAATCGAAGAGCCGAACAACGAAGATCTTCATATGGTTGGGACATTGGCCACTATTTTGCAATTACTAAAACTACCTGACGGCACTATCAAGGTATTGGTCGAAGGCGTTAAGCGCGCCAAAATTGAAGAATTTATCGAAGTTAATGAGCACACTGAAGTTCGCTTGAGTGACTGCAGTTTGGCTGTTGAGGACGATACCGAAATCAGGGCAATGATGCGCCTTGCTTTGGAGAAGTTTGAGAACTACATCAGGCTCAGCAAGAAAATTCCTGAAGAAGTTTACAAAGTCCTTAAAGAAATTACCGATCCTGAGCGCTTTAGTGACGTCATCATCGCCAATTTGAATTTAAAAGTTGAAGAAAAACAGACTCTATTAGAAGGTACTCTGGCTAAAGACAGACTGGAAAAAATCTTAGCAATTTTGGAAGGCGAATTGGATGTGCTGGGCGCTGAACAGAAAATTCAGTCTCGAGTTCGTAAGCAGATGGAGTCTAACCAGAGAGATTATTATTTGAATGAGCAAATGAAGTCCATTCAAAAAGAATTGGGCACGCTTGATGACGAAACTGAACTTGAGGAATTGCAGCTTAGTATTAACAAAGCGAAAATGCCAAAAGAGGCGAAGACCAAAGCGCAGAGCGAATTGAATAAGTTGCAACGCATGTCGTCGCAATCATCTGATGCCTCCATCATTAGAACGTATATTGAAAACCTTTGCACTGTGCCTTGGAGTAAAAAAACACGCATTAATCAAGACCTTAAAAAAGCACAGAAAATCCTCGATGGCGACCACTATGGTTTAAATAAAGTTAAAGAGCGCATCTTAGAGCATTTAGCGGTGCAAACTCGTGTCACTAATAACAAAGCCAATATTCTTTGCTTAGTGGGCCCTCCGGGCGTTGGTAAAACTTCGTTAGGCGAATCGATTGCCAAAGCAGTGAATCGTAAGTATGTGCGTATGGCATTAGGTGGCGTTAGAGATGAGGCTGAAATTCGCGGCCACAGAAGGACTTATATTGGTGCGATGCCAGGTTCGATTGTGCAAAAAATGCAAAAAGTACAGGTGAAAAACCCTCTGTTTTTGTTGGATGAAATCGATAAAATGGCGTCCGATTTTAGAGGCGATCCAGCTTCAGCTATGCTTGAAGTTTTAGATCCTGAGCAAAACCACACTTTTAATGATCATTATTTAGAAGTTGATTACGATCTTTCTCAAGTGATGTTTGTTGCCACTGCCAACACCTATGATTTGCCTCAGGCGCTTTTGGATAGGATGGAGATTATTCAACTTTCAGGCTATACCGAAGATGAAAAATTACAAATTGCTAAGCGTCATTTGATTGCTAAGCAAATGAAAAATAACGGCGTTAAAAGTAGTGAAATTTCATTTAAAGATTCTGCAATTTTAGACATAATTCGCTACTACACTCGAGAGGCCGGCGTTCGTAGTCTAGACCGTGAAATTGGTAGCATTTGTCGTAAAGTGGTGAAAGAGTTCACTATGAAAAAACGCAAAGCACGTGCGATTATTAATTCAAAAAGTCTGCCGAAATTCTTGGGCATGAGGATTTTCCGTTTTGGTTTGGCTGAAGAGCACAACCAGGTGGGCGAAGTGACTGGTTTGGCTTGGACATCGGTGGGTGGTGACTTACTCACAATTGAAGCGGCAACATACAAAGGCAAGGGCAAGCTTAAATACACAGGCCAGCTAGGCGATGTGATGAAGGAGTCTATTCAGGCAGCGATGTCGGTGACACGAGCGCGTGCAGCAGCACTCAATATTGCAGATGATTTTCACGAAAAACTCGATATTCATATTCACGTACCTGATGGTGCAACACCAAAAGATGGCCCAAGCGCCGGTGCGGCAATGTGTACGGCGCTGGTGTCTGTTTTAACTGGCAGAAAGGTCAGAGCCGATGTTGCTATGACGGGTGAAATCACCTTAAGAGGTGAAATCACACCAATTGGTGGACTGAAGGAAAAATTACTGGCAGCCCTACGTGGCGGCATTAAGACGGTTATTATCCCGGATGACAATGAAAGAGAGCTTTCTGAGGTGCCGGATAAGATTAAAGGCAATTTAGAAATTATCCGCGTCAAATGGATCGACCAAGTGCTAGAAATTGCACTAGAAGACGAAAATAAGTAATTTTTTCTTAGTTCGTTTTAGTGAGTTTGGCGTAATAAAAACCGTCAAACTCACGACTTGGCAATTGTTGTTTGCCAACCTCGCCCATCCCCCAATCAAGATCAATCATTTCGTGTTTGGCATCATTCGTGCGCACTAAAAAGCGCACTATCTGTTTCTCGTTTTCACTTTTGAGTACCGAGCAAGTTGCATAAAGAAGGACTCCGCCAGGTTTTAAACAGCCCCAAAGATTGTTTAGGATCGATGCCTGAATTTCGCTAAGTTGAGTGATGTCTCTGGGCTTTCTAAGTAATTTAATATCAGGGTGCCTACGGATAACACCGGTTGCCGAACAAGGTGCATCTAGTAAAATTTTGTCAAACAATTGACCATCCCACCAAGCCTTGTCATGAGCATCACCCTGCTTGACGGTGATATTCTCTAATTGAAAGCGCCCAATGTTTTCCTCCACTCTTGTGAGTCGGTTTTGATCACTATCAATGGCGACAATATGCGCTTCAGCACATAGCTCTGCTAGATGTGTTGTCTTGCCGCCTGGCGCGCAGCAGGCATCCAGTATTCGCTCACCGCTTTCTGGCTTTAAAATTTGCGCCGCAAGTTGTGCAGAGGCGTCTTGCACATAGCAAGATCCTTCGGAAAAGCCCGGTAACAGAGACACATTGACAGCTTCATCTAAGATGAGTGCTTGCTTTGCAAAAGGGCAGGGCTTGCTATCAATATCGATATTTCTTAATTGCACTTGATAGTCTTCGCGCGTTATTGATGGGTGGACGCGGAGCGTCATCGGTGCTTGTTTGTTGTTCTCTCTTAAGATGTTTTGATAATGCCTCGGATGGTCTTGTTTGAGTTTTTTGTTAAGCCAGGATGGGTGAGAGAAGTGCTCGCTAGCCAGTATTTTTTCACGCTCTCTATCCACCCCTCTAAGGATGGCGTTAATAAAACCTTTTGCCCAGCTTTTGTCAATGATATCGGCGACCGCAACCGTTTCGTTAATTGCTGCATGCGTTGGTGTTGTTGAATGCAAGAGCTGGTATGCGCCCAATAATAGTAGGCAGTGCAAGTCTAAGTTTTTCTTCTCAAGAGGGTTGTGAATGCGCGGGGTGACAATATCGTTTAGATGGTGATAAAACCTCAGAGTGCCATAAATAAGCGATTTGGCAAAAGGCAAATCTGGCGCGTCCAATGGAAATTCAACATCAGAGAGCGAGTGCTTGTTAAGGACTACCGAGCAGATTGCTTGAAGCGCAATAGCTCTGGGATTTGTCTTATTGTGCAAGTTTTTGCTTGATGGTTTGCAGTAGTGTCTGCGGGTCTTGATAACCTGGCAAGTTGGTGCCATTTTCAAAGAAGATAGACGGCGTACCGTTAACACCTAAATGCTGAGAAATGGCCAATTGCTCGGCTACAGGGTTGTCGCATTGCTCGCTTCTTGGAATAACTCGCCTAGTCTTGTAGTCGTGAATCGCCTTTTTTCTATCTTCTGCACACCAAATTTTCTCCATTTTACTTTGCGCCTGAGGATGTAGTTGGGCCAGCGGCGCGGCTAGATACTTAACTGTAATGCCGAGTGCATTCATTTCAGCCATGTTGGCGTGCAACTTAGTGCAATAAGGGCAATCGACGTCGGTAAAAACATGAATGACGTATTGTTCGTTTTCCGCTTTAAAAATAATTTTGTCTGCCTCGTCAATGTTGTCGAGTATTTTCTTTTTAATAACGGTCAGTCGGTTACTGGAAAGACTGGTTCTGGTAACTAGATCGGTTACCTCTCCTTGAATAATAAAGCGTCCGTCATCAGAGATGTAGAGTATTTCGTATTGAGGGGTTTGCACCAAGACTTCATAAAAGCCGTTGAGCCGCGAAGGGTTGACGTGTTCGGCGGTCAGACTAGGAAAATAGGGTAGCAGTCGCTTCATCACCGCTTCGATATTGGCATGGGCAGCGTTTGACAGGAGTACAAAAATTAATAAAAGCGCTTTATGCATGTCAAGGGTGCGTGATTAAAGAACTAAATTTTACCGTTTTTTTGGTAAAATATCGTCTTTAAAATTTGTCAGGAAAAATGATGGAATTCTCCTTAACGCAACAAGCTGTAGAACTATTCGAAGGTGATTGTGCCGTTGTATTTGCATTTGAAGGTGAATCGCAAGTAAACAGCGATTTGGCGCAATTGTTAGAGTTAAATCAATTCGAGGCTAATAATGGAAAAACGGTTGTATTGAGCCGGGTGCAGGGCTTTCGAGCCAATAGGGTGATTGTTGTTGGTTTAGGGGGGGTGCCACTTACCGGTAAAAATTTCGCCAAAGCGATTAACGCATTGTCATCAGAGATGCGTTCTTCCAAAGTGAAAAGCGCCACTTTGTCTAGTATTAATGTGGACGGCCAAGATGAGTCATGGACCCAGCAAGCAATTGCCAAAATTTTGCAAAACGCAAGTTATCAAGTTGAGAAGTACGGCATAGAAAAAGAATGCAACAATACATTGGAATTGGTGAGTGTGTATTCAACTTCAGCGGATAGCACTGCACTAAATCAAGGCCTAGCCATTGCCAACGGTATGGCGTTGACTCGCGAGTTGGGTGATATGCCGCCAAATATTTGCACGCCAAGTTATTTGGCAGAGACTGCAGAGTCATTGGCAAAAGCCCACAATCTTGAGTGTGAAGTTTTGGAAGAAGCCGATATGGCCGCTTTGGGTATGCATTCCTTGTTGTCAGTATCACAAGGCTCCTCAGAGCCGGGCAAGTTAATCAGTTTAAGTTATCGTAACGCAGGCGATGTCAAGCCAATTGTCTTGGTTGGCAAGGGTGTGACTTTTGATACCGGTGGTATTTCATTAAAGCCAGGTGGGGGCATGGATGAAATGAAGTACGACATGTGTGGTGCTGCATCAGTATTGGGTGTTATGCGCGCTGTGGTTGAGATGAATTTATCAGTGAATTTGACTGTCGTTGTGCCGGCAGTTGAAAACATGCCTGCACACAACGCCTCAAAGCCAGGCGATGTGGTTAAAAGTATGTCTGGTCAAACCATTGAAATTCTAAACACAGACGCAGAAGGTCGCCTTATTCTTTGCGACGCATTAACCTATTGTGAAAGATTTAACCCAGAAGTGGTTATAGATATCGCCACGCTCACTGGCGCCGTGATTGTTGCTCTCGGCAAACACCACTCGGGCGTTATGGCTAATGATCAAGACCTTGTTAACGATTTGAGCATTGCAGGTAATACCGCACTGGACACCGTTTGGCAATTGCCACTGGATGATGAGTATGACGAATTACTCAAATCCAATTTTGCCGATATGGCCAATATTGGCGGCAAAGAAGCCGGCACTGTGACAGCCGCTTGTTTTTTGTCGCGCTTTACCAAGGAATACCGTTGGGCGCATTTAGATATTGCCGGCACCGCATGGGTCAGTGGCTCGAAAAAAGGTGCTACAGGACGACCTGTGCCACTTTTAACTCAATATATTATTAATCAAACATAAGGAGATTTATGTCATCATTTACAAACGTAGAAGTCGTTAAAGCGGCCAATATTTACTTTGACGGAAAAGTTACAAGCCGTGTTGTTAAGCTCTCTGACGGCACACAAAAAACATTGGGCATTATGATGCCAGGTGATTTTGAATTTGGCACTGACCAACACGAGTTGATGGAGATTCAAGCCGGCGAAATGAATGTTTTGCTACCGGGTGCTGACGAGTGGATTACTATCACTGGCGGTCAGTCGTTTGAAGTGCCTGCGAACAGTTCATTCAAGCTACAAGTTAAATCAGTGATCGATTACTGCTGTTCTTACTCTTAATAAACTATTGCCGACTTAGCCAAACATCAAGGCCTTGGGTGCAGATTCCGAGGTCGTCTTCAAAAAGTGTCATTTGTAGGGTTTTCTCTAGAGTGACACCGTGCTCGGCGGCGCAATGTAATAAGTAGCGTCCTAGTGATTTTTTGATGACCTCAAAACGATTTTTTGAGCCCTTGTGCTTAAGTGCAATTGCGGCAAAACTATCAATGCCATTTTTAAGTTTCTGTGCATTGTCTTCACTGAAAGGCATGCGCGAAAAGTGAGTTAAGTAAGCACATTCTGGTTGTAGTTTTAGAAGTTTGTCAATTGTGTTGTGCCAAGCACTAGGATCGAATTGAACGGGCGTTGTTGGCGGAAAAATAAGTTCGCCTTTTGCTGTGTCAAACTCTCGATAGCTTGCGCCAAGCGTGTCACCGCTAAAAATTCCTTTTGAAGCCTCGTCCCAGACACAGTAATGATGCCTTGCATGGCCTGGCGTATCAATAAATGTGAGTGTTCGGTTGCCGAGTTTAATGCTCTCACCGTCCTCCGGGATTTTAATTCGATCTTCTGGAGTTGGGATCAAATCACCCAGAGTTTGCTTAAAAAACACTTCACCGTATACAGCCAATACGCCCGCTTTAAGCCTTGTTGGATCGATCATATGTCTGGCGCCACGTTGATGCACATAAGCTGTTGCATTTGGCAGGTATTTGATGAGCTCGCCTAGGCCGCCGGCATGGTCGAGGTGAATGTGAGTCGTGAGGATGTAGAGCACATTCTCTCGCTTAACGCCCTTATCTTCAAGGGTTTGTAATAATATGGGCACTGATAGATGACAACCGGTATCAACAAAAGCTGCATATTCACCATCTTGTATTAGGTAGGCGGCCACAGCGTTGGGTCGCAAATGTTGCGTGTCAATACAGGTGATCTGATGGCCTAAATCATGAGTCATCAGTCTCGTCAGAATTCTTTAATTCATTGTTGTTAAACACAATACTGGTTAGACTGATAACGCCTACGACTTTGCCATCGTCAATAACAGGGCAACGAGAGAGATTAAACCTTGTCAGAAGTCGAGCACAATATCGAATATGCATTTTCGAATGCACTGAAATGGCGGGCTTGTTCATGATTTCATAGACGTTGACGCGATCTAAGGCTTTGTTTTTAGCGACGACCTTCCCTGCAATGTCGCCCATCAATACCACTCCGTATTCGTCATGCTCGTGAGCTTTATCGATAATCAGCATTTTGGTTTTTTTGTGCTGCATGGTGTTGAGCGCTTCTTGCACAGTCATTCTACGATCAATGACATCCACTTGGGGCCACATTACATCTTCCACCAGTATGTCGGTTTTCATAACTCCTCCTTCAAGGTTCTATTAAGTATATCAACTTGATGCATGACACCGACGGCATCTTCAACATCGATTTGAAAAGCGATACCTTCGTGCGATTTTTTGTCGAAAGCACCGACTTTGTTGATGGTTTCTAAAATTTCCCTAGCGTTGTTTTCCTCTACTAACATTAACAGAGCATCTCTGGGCGACTCAACATGTAAGCCTAGAAAAGTCCTTTGGTCTTGCGAGCCCTCACCCCTGGCTTGGGAAATAACGGTTGACCCAGTCGCACCTTTTTCGCGTGCTGCAACTAGAATCTTATCGGTTTTATCGCAATCTACAAACGCGATAATCAGTTTAAAGTGCATAACATCCTCCTCACTTATTGATTAAGTGTTTAAGTTGAACATAAGCTAAAACGCTCATAATTGCAAATAGGCTAGCAAAAGCAATTAGCCCAAATCCATCTATCAGCTGGTTTCGTCCTTCAATCGTACTTGCAAGGCCAAGGCCAAGTGCGGCGACTAAGGGAACAGTAACAGTCGAGGTGGTTACCCCGCCTGTGTCAAACGCCAGAGCAATGATTTGTTTTGGCGCAAAATAAGTTTGAACGATGACAATCAGATATCCTGTAAGAATGAAGTAATGCAGCGGTATGCCAACAACAATTCGATAACTGCCTAATGCAATTCCTAATGCCACGCCAAACGCCACGGCGATTCTCAGAGGCCAAGGTTTTACCGAGCCACCGGAAACTTGATTGGCTTTAATTGCTACTGCTAGTAATGACGGTTCTGCAATCGTGGTGGCGAAGCCAATGCAGGCCGCAAATATATACACCCAGTAATAGTCAAACCAGAAAAGCTCTTCTTTGCCCAAAAAGTCGAGAGAGGTGAGCTGTTCAGCCATCAATCTTCCCAGTGGAAATAAGGCTTTTTCGAGTCCCAACATGAAAAATGTTAGTCCGACCCACACCATTAGCAGGCCGATTAACACCTGCTTGATATTGGGTATTTTCTGCTTAAGAATCAGTAATTGAAAAGCAAAGATCGTTACAATAATCGGCGCAATATCACCAAACATACTGATAAACGGATAAATGTAGCTCATAACATAATGCCAAAAATCATGACCGCGATAATGGGCGATAATGAACAAATGGCTATCATGCCAAAGCCATCGGTAAGAGGGTTTCGACCTCGGATGCTGCTGGCAAGCCCCACACCCAATGCGGTGACCAAAGGTACGGTGATGGTTGAGGTGGTAACGCCACCAGAGTCGTAAGCAATGCCAATAATCCACTCAGGAGCCATCAGTGTTGTCAGAAGCACCAGTAGGTAACCGCCAATGATAAGCCATTGAATTGGCCAGCCTTTGAGTATTCTAAAGACGCCCAAAACAACTGAGAGGCCAACCGCAATTGCTACTGTAATTCTAAGTGTGGAGGCGTAATTATCAATTGCGGATTTGTCGTGTGAAATAATTCCACCAACTGCAGCAACATCTGCGGCCTCATTCGCAATTGCAATAAGCGCTGGCTCTGCGATTGTGGTGCCAAATCCAAGGGTAAAGGCAAATACCAGTAGCCATAATAACGAGCCCCTTTTAACAAAGGCATGGGCGAGGCTTTCGCCTATTGGAAAAAGACCGGTTCGAAGGCCAGAAATAAACAATGTTAGGCCAATTAGGATATAGAAAGTGCCCAGTGCGATAGAGCTAAAATCAGGTATTGGACGCTGAAGGACAGCGATTTGGAAAAAAGCGATAACAGCAACAATAGGAAGTAAGTCTTTGCCACTTTCAAGCAGGTTGTTTACAAGCCTCCTAAGTGCCTCGTTCATCGGTGTTATGCTTCCTCCATTCTTTCTCGTATTATAAACCTGCTATCGATGGTTAAAATGACTTGTACTTTGTTTATAATGCATTTAGATTGTCAATTTTTTACTTACAATGAACCCAATCGTTCTTATTAATGGCGCCAAGCAATCCAAGACTACTGTCTTTAACCGCAACACGCAATTTGGTGACGGTTTGTTTGAAACGTGTGTTGTTGAAAGCAAGAACATTCTCTTTTGGCCTGATCACTTGGCGCGATTGAATAAGGGCTGTGAAAAGCTTGGTATTGGTAAAGTTGACGAGTCATTTTGGTTGAGTGATATTAGAAAAGCGCTGTCTTTTTCGCGTCTAAGTAACTGTGTTGTCAAAATAATCCTATCCAGGGGTGAATCGCTCCGAGGTTATGGTTTTGTGGGTGATATCAAGCCCGTTCGGATTGTTATTGTTTCTGAAATGTCCAAGGCCGCACCGCGTCAAGACCTCACTCTGGATTTTTGTGAAAGTGGCTATGCATCGAACCCAAAACTCGCTGGCATTAAGCATTGCAACCGATTAGAGCAGATACTTGCCCGGGCTGATTTGAAGCGTGACGAAGGTGTGATGTTAGATGAAGGCGGTAATGTCATCTCTGTTACACAAGGTAATATTTTCTCTATTTATGCCAATACGCTGCACACGCCACGCCTTGATAAATGCGGCATCGAAGGCACACGCCGTGCCATTATTCTTGAGATTGCAAGTGAACTCGGCATGCAAATCAATGTTGGTCCGCTTAGTGTGAATAAATTCATGGAATCTGACGAGGTGTTTATTTCTAATAGTGTGATGGAGATTCAATCAATCACTCAAATTGGTGATATGAGCTTTGCGAGCAATGGTGTGACAGAATCTATTAGGTCGGCGTTTGAAGAAAAGAAGCGGGCAAACAATGCTTGGCTTTCGGTAAAAAAAAATAAAACCTTTGCAAGGTTGACTAAAGTCGTCTTGATCTTGGCTTTGGGCATGTGGGTTTGGACTTCAAAAGATCTGCTTGTAGAGGATGCACAAATATATCATTTGCAAAAAGGCGCGACTATTGACGTTGTTGCCCTAGATTTGCATAATAAGGAGTTGATTAATTCCGAGTGGTATTTCAAACTTAGCGCGATGGCTGTGGATGCAAGCACAAAACTGCAAACCGGCCACTACCAACTTAAGCCAAAGATGAGCGTTTTGAATTTTCTAGATAAGGTGACGAGTGGTGATGTGGTTAGACAGAATGTCACTCTGATTGAGGGCGTTACCATTGACAGTTACTATTTGCAATTAAGTCAAAATCCAGCGGTGAAAGGCAAAGATACGTTTGAAGGTGTCATGAAATCCCTAAATATTGAAGCGCCTTTTGAGGGTTGGATATTCCCCGAGACTTACCAAGTTACATACGGCGATAGCATTCAAAGTGTTTTCGCAAGGGCGCACGATTCAATGAGGATGCAACTCGATGATTTATGGCAATCAAGGGCAGACGCTCTGCCGTATAACTCTCCATACGAGGCGATTATTTTGGCCTCTCTCATTGAGAAGGAAACTGCGCACCACCAAGAGAAGTCAATGATTGCCGGAGTGTTCATGCGTAGACTCGCAGAAGGTATGAGATTGCAAACCGATCCAAGCGTTATTTATGCGTTGGGAGATGCCTATACAGGTTCGTTGTCCAGAGAAGACTTAAGAATTAAAAGTCCGTACAACACCTATCGACACGAAGGCTTGCCGCCGGGCGCAATTGGCTCAGTTGGCTATGAGTCTTTGTATGCGGCTTTTCATCCAGATGACGGCCATAGCCTTTATTTTGTCTCGAAAAAAGACGGCAGTCATGCATTTGCCGAAACCTATCAAGAGCACAAGGACAATATCCAGCGCTACTTAAGTAATTAAGCAGAGTTCTTTGTACAAATCATTTTAAAATTACCATTATGAAACAAGGCAAGTTTATAACTCTAGATGGCGTAGAAGGTGCAGGTAAAAGCACGCAAATTGATTTTATTTGCGCTTATCTTCAAGAAAAAGGCATTGAAGTCGTAAGAACTCGTGAACCAGGCGGCACTGAACTTGGGGAAAAAATTCGAACACTGCTGCTTGGTGTGGAAACAGGCGCTATGCACAGCGATACGGAATTGTTATTAATGTTCAGTGCGCGGAATGAGCACATCCACAGCAAAATACAGCCCGCTTTAGCGCAGGGTAAGTGGGTTGTCAGTGATCGTTTCACTGATGCTTCTTTTGCCTATCAGGGCGGCGGCAGATCGTTAGATTTATCTAGAATTGAAGCACTTGAAGCTTGGGTTCAGGGCGAATTCAGGCCTGATTTAACGCTGCTTTTAGATCTTAGTGTTGATATTGGCATGACAAGAATTGAAGCTCGTTCAGCCAAGGATCGTATTGAGCAAGAGGAGCGAGCCTTTTTTGAGCGAGTCAGAAAAGTGTTTATTGACCGTTCACAACAATACCCTCAACGTATTAAATTGGTCGATGCCTCTGTCGGAATAAGTGAAGTCAGTCATCAAATTCATACTTATTTAGAGCAGTTATGATTCTACCTTGGCATCAAAATGCTTTTGCAAAGCTCACTCAAATGCTAGAGCAAAGACATCTGCCGCAAGCACTACTGATTACCGGTTCTGAAAAAATTGGAAAATTTGAACTTGCAGAGCGTTTTATTCAAACACTTTTGTGTGAGAATGACTCTTGTGGTGAATGTCGGCACTGTCGTCAACTTGCCAAAGATAATCCAAGAGAGATGCTGGATCAGAGCGTACTGGTTAGAAGATCGTATTATCCTAATATGGTTTTTTGTCGCACAGAGTTAAGAGAGTCTGGCAAGGAATCAAAGGAGATTCGGGTGGACCAGATTCGGGCTTTTTGTGACATTCTCAACAAAACTGCGGATGAGCTGCAAATTGGCGTTATCTTTTATGCCGATCAGATGAACGTCAGTGCTGCCAATAGCTTACTTAAGACTCTTGAAGAGCCTCGAGAAAATACTCTGATTATTTTACTGGCGCACAATGCCAGTGCATTGCCGGCAACCATTCTTTCTCGTTGTCAAAGTGTGCATATTAGTCCAGCTTTTGATTCGGAGAGTGTGGAGTGGCTGTCCAATCATATTGACCGTGAAAAGCGCAGTGATTTTGATGCCTCTCAGTTGCTTGAAAGTGCTCACGGCATTCCATTTAAGGCAGTAGAAGAATTGCAGGGGGATTATTTTCTTCAGTTTCAAGGCTGGCAAAACCATTTGCTGGAAATGGCAATGAACCCTGCCAAAACTATTGAGACGGAGATTTTTGAGGGCCATGAGCTAGAAACTCTGATCTGTTTACAGCAACTTATCACCGAAGGCATACGCCTAAAATTACTTAAAACGCAGGGCGCATTATTGGAGCTAAACAAGGTTGTTAGCAAGGCGTCTTCGGATAATTTATTCCGCCTATTGGACGATATTTCACGGGCGATTTCGCTGTCACAAAACCCTGTAAATATGACCTTATTATTGGATAATGTGCTCATTGTTTGGTCGCACATTACCCATCTCAAACAATATCCAATTATTACCATTCCTCAGGAGACCTTATGAGTCAGTCGTCAACGTTTTTTAATGAAGCCAAAAACTATATTCCTGGCGGTGTCAATTCGCCTGTGAGAGCGTTTAATGGTGTTGGTGGTGATCCTATCTATTTTGAGCGCGGTGCCGGCGCCTACCTTGTTGATGTTGATGACAAAGAATACGTAGACTACGTTGGCTCCTGGGGTCCGATGATTTTGGGTCACTCAAATCCAGTAGTTCTTGATGCTGTCAGAGAGACTTTGGATAAAGGGTTGGGTTTTGGTGCGCCGACCGAAATTGAAACTCGACTGGCCAAAAAAGTGTGTCAGCTGGTGCCGTCAATTGAACTGGTGAGAATGGTAAGTTCGGGTACAGAGGCAACGATGAGCGCTATTCGTTTGGCCCGTGGATACACTAATCGAGACAAAATTGTTAAGTTCGAAGGCTGTTATCACGGTCATTCTGACTCTCTATTGGTTAAGGCAGGCTCAGGTGCGCTAACTTTAGGTGTACCCACTTCGCCGGGCGTACCAGCAGATTTGGCGCAACATACCTTGACTTTGGAGTACAACAACTTAGGATCGGTTCAGTCATTGTTTTCTGAAATGGGCGAGCAAGTGGCTTGTATTATTGTTGAACCAGTGGCGGGTAATATGAATTGTATTCCACCGAGCGAAGGATTTTTGCAAGGCCTCAGAGACGTCTGTGACGCACATGGCACCGTACTTATTTTTGATGAAGTGATGACCGGTTTTCGAGTGGCGCTCGGTGGCGCGCAAGCGTACTACCAGGTAAAGCCCGACCTAACCACCCTGGGCAAGGTAATTGGCGGTGGTCTACCAGTTGCAGCTTTTGGTGGTAAGCGTGAAATTATGAGTGGCATCGCCCCTTTGGGTCCTGTGTATCAAGCAGGCACACTGTCGGGCAACCCATTATCCATGGCTGCCGGTTTGGCCATGTTAAACGTCTTGGAAAATGATGTGAATTTCTACCGAAATCTCAGTGAAAGCACTGAGTATTTGACCTCAGGTATTGTTAATGCTGCAAAGGCGTGCGATATTCCAATGACTGCAAATACTGTCGGTGGTATGTTTGGACTGTTCTTTAGTGATGAAGAAAAAGTTAGTAATCTTGCCCAGGCGTCGAATTGTAATATCGAGCGCTTTAAGGTCTTTTATCAGCTGATGTTAAGTGAGGGCGTGTATTTGGCGCCATCGGCCTATGAAGCTGGATTTTTGTCGGGTGCTCATGGCAAAAATGAACTCGATAAAACCATTGAAGCCGCCAGCAAGGCATTCTCTCAACTATGAATATCGTTGATGTGGGGATTGAGATGGCTGAGGCGCAGCAGCGTTTATCGGTCTATCAAAATAACATTACTGTATTTGGCTCGGCCAGAGTAAAGCGCACAGACCCATTGTTTCAAGAGGCCTATCAATTAGCAAAAGAACTATCAGACGATGGCTATAACATCCTTACTGGTGCTGGCCCCGGCATTATGAAGGCCGCTAATAAAGGTGCTTATGAAGGAAAATCAAAAAGTATTGGCCTAAACATTGAACTGCCCCACGAACAAAGTGCTAACCCTTATTTGGATGAATGCCTAACCTTTGAGCACTTTTTTTCTCGCAAGGTGATGTTAGTTAAGCACGCACAAGCTTGTGTTTACTTCCCGGGCGGTTACGGTACAGCTGACGAGTTGATGGAGGTCTTGACCTTGGTACAAACGGAGAAAATGCCCCCCATCCCTTTGATTTTGTATGGATTTGAGTATTGGAAGCCACTGTTATTTTGGTTTACGAAATTAGCAGAAGACGGCTATATTTCCAAACAAGACTTGGCTTTAATGCGTGTTGTCGACTCAACCGATGAAATTATTCAAATTATTAAGGAAGACGTATGCCACTAGCAATTTTTGATATGGACAATACACTTATTAGTGGCGATTCTGATTACCTATGGGGTGAATTCCTCTGTGAAATTGGCGCAGTTGATGTAGAGACTCACCGAGAAAAAAATGAGCACTATTTTCAACAGTACAATCTTGGCACACTTGATATTCATGAATATTCAGAATTTGCCATTGAGCCATTATCTCGCTTTAGTATGGACGAACTGGCGTTGATGCACGAGCAATTCATCACCGAGAAAATAAAGCCTATTATTCTTGATAAGGCGCAGCAACTAATTGACAAGCATAAAAGCCAAGGCGACACGGTATTAGTGATTACTGCAACCAGTCGATTCGTGACCGAGGCGATTGCAAACTTATACGGCATTGAGGATATATTGGCAATTGAAGCCGAGATAGTGGATGGTCGCTATACCGGAAAGATAGTTGGCATTCCAACTTACGGCTCGGGGAAAGTGGAAAATTTAATGCTGTGGCTTACAGAGTTTGATGAAACTCTAGAAGGTTCAAGTTTTTATTCCGATTCACATAACGATATCCCATTACTTGACGTGGTTGATAACCCGGTTGCAGTTAACCCTAATGACGCGCTAAGAGTGTACGCCGAAGGTAGAGACTGGCCTATTCTGGACTTGCGTTAGCACACCTCTTTCTAAATAAACAAGTCATGGTTAGAGCCTTGGGCGATGTCAAGGTAAGTTGCCGCACCTGCATATTCGATACCGTCGATAAAGTCTTCTCGTGAATAACCAAACATACCAATCGTCATCTCGCAGGCAATGAGTTTGACGCCCATTTCTAGGCAAACGTCTCTGAGCTCTTCAATGGTGGCAATGTTATTTTTTTTCATTGTTTTTTTCATCATGCTGGTTGCAAACAGCTCCATTCCTGGGATGTTCCACATGATGTTGGGGATTTTTGGCGCAAAATCAATGTTTTGAAGCCATTTCGGTCCAAAAGGCATCTTCATTGGCATTGCCGGATTTCCTTGGGGGGAAACGCGCAGACTAGAGAGGTCTTTTAAGAGTAAACCAAGACCGTAAAAAGTAAAAAATATTGTTACCTCTTTTCCCATAGCAGCAGCTGTTGAGCCAACAATAAACGGCGGAAAAGCCCAATCTAGAGTGCCTTTTGAGGCAATTATTGTCATTCCGTTGTTTTTAGACATTTACGCGCTCTTCTCAATATTAAAAATAAATTGATTGCCTTCGGTATCGTGTGAAAGTAGTGTGTTGCCAGTTTGATGGCAAAAAGCAATAAAGTCCTTGGTTGAGCCTTTATCAGTGCAGGTTACTTTTAGAGTGTCATGCGCCTCCATTTTAGCTAGAGCCTGCTTGGCTTTTAAAATGGGCATTGGGCAGTTGAACCCAGTTGCATCCAGAACATGTTGTGTCATAAAGGTCTTAGAAAAATGAAATTAATTGGCTGTAAGGATTATTTTAGGCTTGAGCTGAAAGACTGTCAATAACAAGCCGCTTGACTATAGATTAATCGTTTTGACGCCCTGTTGAGTGCCAAGCAGTAGAACATCTGCACTACGATTGGCGAACAAGCCATTGGTAACGACGCCAACAATATTGTTTAGCTCAGTTTCCAGTGCTTTTGGATTGGTAATATTCAGGCCTGTGACATCAAGGATAAGGTTGCCGTTATCGGTGGTAAATCCCTCTCGTAGTACAGGGGTGCCATCAATGTTGTTGGTGATTTCACGCTTAACATAATTTGCTGACATTGGTATAACTTCAACCGGCAAAGGGAACTCGCCCATAACGTCAACCAATTTGGATTCGTCTGCAATACAAACAAACTGCTGCGCGACTGCAGCGACAATTTTTTCGCGTGTGAGTGCGCCACCACCACCTTTGATAAGATTCAACTCAGCATCAGATTCATCTGCGCCATCAATATAGACCGACATGGATTCAACATCATTAAGATCGAAGACAGGTATGCCGTGACTTTCTAGGCGCTCTTGTGTGGCCATCGAGCTCGCTACTGCACCTACAATTTGATTTTTCATTGTGGCTAAGGCGTCAATGAAAAAATTGGCTGTAGAGCCTGTACCGACACCAATAATCGTGTTTGGAACGACGTACTTAAGGGCGGCTTTTGCCACGTCATTTTTCATTTCATCTTGTGTCATCGTACATTTCGATTGCTATTGATGGGCGATTATACCTCAGATATAATTTCCCTTATATTATGCGCCTCTATATTTCATGAAAAAACTCATGCTTGCCACCGGAAATTCAGGAAAAGTGCGCGAACTGAATGCGATGCTGTCTGGTGTTTGTGAGGTTATCTCGCAAAAAGAATTGGGCGTGAATGAAGTGCCAGAAACAGGGCTTAGTTTTATTGAAAATGCTCTAATTAAGGCGCGCAACGCCTCCCGGCAAACTGGCCTGCCCGCGCTCGCTGACGATTCCGGCCTTGTAGTCGATGCACTGAACGGTGCGCCGGGCATATATTCTGCTCGTTATGCAGGGGAAGGTGCTACCGATGAGGAGAATTTACAGAAATTATTGTTCGATCTTAAGCGCAACAATAATGACAATCGACAAGCTCGTTTCTGGTGCGCGCTAGCTTTCGTCTTGCACGGCGATGACCCGACCCCAGTGATTATCCAAAGGGGCTGGGAGGGTAAAATTATTGATGAGGTTAGGGGTGAGGGTGGTTTTGGCTACGACCCTATCTTTTATCTATCTACACACAATTGCACTTCTGCAGAGCTGAGCTCCGAAGAAAAAAACAAAATTTCACATAGAGGTCAAGCTTTACAGGCTTTTCTCAAGCAACTTAAAGACTGATTGACTTGTTACAGTTGCCGCCAATTTCACTTTATATTCACTATCCTTGGTGCGTAAAAAAATGCCCTTATTGTGACTTTAATTCACATGAGGGTGTGCCAGATAGTGATTATGTGGAGGCTTTACTTACAGATTTAGAGCAAGATTTACCTTATTTGCAGGGTCGCTCCATTCACTCTATTTTTATTGGCGGTGGCACGCCCAGCTTACTCGGTGGCGAGGAGTTAGAGAGATTGATGCGAGGACTTTATCAAAACTTAAACATTGGTAAAGATGCAGAAATTACTCTAGAGACTAATCCAGGTACATTTGAAATTGATAAATTTGTGCATTTCAGGGATGCGGGCATTAATCGATTGTCTATTGGTGTGCAATCATTTAATGATCATCATCTGTGCCAATTGGGCAGAATTCACTCGAGCGATGAAGCTATCCATGCCATTGAAAAAGCCAAAGAAGTAGGTTTTGATAATTTTAATATTGATTTGATGCATGGTCTTGAAGGGCAAACGATGGCACAATGTCTGAACGATATCGAGACCGCATTGTCGTTTGAGTCGACTCATATTTCCTATTATCAACTTACCTTGGAACCGAATACGTTATTTGCTAAATTCCCACCCAAATTGCCAGACGATGAGGATATTTGGGCAATGGGCGCCAAAGGGGCTGCCTTGATAGAGAGTCACGGGCATCAACAATATGAAATTTCAGCGTATGGAAAAATTCCATCGAAGCATAATATGAATTATTGGCAATTTGGCGACTACTTAGGCATTGGTGCAGGCGCTCATGGAAAGATAACCGACAGTAAAACGCAAACAATTTTTCGCACTTTGAAGTCCAAATCACCGAAAGATTACATGGGTAAATTTCAAGGGAAAGACCTTAACTCAACGACCAAAATCATCGAAAATACAACCTTTGAATTTATGCTCAACGCCTTGAGACTAAAACAAGGTTTTGACTTGGAATTATTCGAATCAAGAACCGGAAAATCGCGAGACATTATTGATGCTAAACTTAGCAATGCGAGTGATTTGGGTTTGCTGAGTGTCGAGAATAATCGACTAAGGCCAACTCCTAAAGGTTTTGATTTTGTCAATGATTTACAGGAAATGTTTTTATGAAATTACTGAGTGTCGTTTTATTCTTCTTGCTACTTTCCGCTTGCAGTGGTGACGACTCTGAAAGTGTGGATGTCGCTATAGGCAAAGCCGTATTTGAAGCTAACTGTGCTGTTTGTCACGGTAAAAAGGCGGGCGGGCTTGTTAGTAATTGGCAGGAAAAAGGCGTTGACGGAAAATATCCAGCACCACCCCTTGATGGTACAGCCCATACTTGGCATCATTCGCCGCCGCAATTATTGAAAACGATTAATGGGGGCGGCATTAAGATGGGTGGACAAATGCCTGCTTTCGAGGCGATATTAACGAAAGACGAGAAGCAAGCGGTGCTTGACTATATTATGAGCCTTTGGCCGAGTGAATTAAAAACTAAATATGACGAGAGGTTTAGATAATGGATAGTGGATTTTGGTCTTGCAAACACACGTGGAAGCGTAGCGCTAACAACACTAAGTGGTGCTTAATTGGCTGTGCAATTGGTGACTTTGGTACGATTGCTCTTATGCAAGATAGCGGTTATTCAACGATGTTTATTTTTGCACTTGCAATGTTTAACGGAATTTTAACCAGCATTATTCTTGAGACCATTCTACTCATACGCCAATCAATGACGCTGAAATTAGCCTTTAAAACAGCCGTTGGCATGAGCCTTATTTCAATGATTTCAATGGAATTGGCCATGAATTTGGTTGACTATTTGATTACCGGTGGCGCTGTGTTTATGTGGTGGGTGTTGCCAATTTCGCTATTTTTTGGTTTTATCACACCTTGGCCATATAACTATTGGCGCCTTAAGAAATTTGGCAAGGCCTGTCATTAACTGACTTAACGCTCGAAATGACCTTGGGGTAAAATACTCGCTAGTTTTTCTTTAACGAATTTAATCATGCAAACACATAATATTGCCAGCGTCCTTGCGGAGTCCTTGCCCTATATTCAAGAATTTCGGGGCAAAACAATTGTTATTAAATATGGTGGTAATGCCATGGTTGATGAGGATTTGAAGTCAAGTTTTGCTCGTGATATCGTCTTAATGAAATCGGTGGGCATGAATCCAATTGTTGTTCATGGCGGTGGCCCGCAGATTGGCGATACACTGAAGAAGATCGGCAAAGAAAGTGAGTTTATAGGTGGTATGCGCGTTACTGACTCTGAGACCATGGACGTGGTAGAGATGGTTCTAGGCGGCTTGGTTAACAAAGAAATTGTTAACCTTATTCACCGGCACGGAGGTCATTCTATTGGCCTAACAGGCAAAGATGGCCAACTTATTACTGCTAAGAAATTGCGTAGCAAGGTTGAGCCTACTTCTGAGATCATTGACTTGGGTCATGTGGGTGAAGTGGACGTGGTTGACACTTCTGTGATTGACTTGCTTCTTAAGGGTGATTTTATTCCTGTGATTGCGCCAATCGGTGTTGGCAAAGACGGTTTTTCTTACAACATTAATGCAGACATAGTTGCAGGTGCAGTTGCGGAAGCACTGAATGCTGAAAAACTGATTTTATTGACAAACACAGTTGGCTTATTGGACGCAGAGGGCGAATTGTTGACTGGCTTAAACGCTGCAAAGGTGCATGAGTTGATTGATGATGGCACCATTCACGGTGGCATGCTGCCAAAAATTGGTTGCGCACTATCAGCAGTTGAGTCTGGCGTGGGTAGTGCGACTATTATTGATGGTCGAGTACCCCATGCGGTACTGCTCGAAGTCTTTACTGACACCGGTGTGGGCACCCTGATTGCCGCCGATGAGTAAGTTAACTCGTGGCACAATTGGTGTTTATGACTGTCAAGTTTTAGCGCACTACAAATTCGAAGGCGGGCAATACATTATCACCCTGTCTTCTGCTGAAATTGCTAGCGAAACAAAGCCAGGACAATTTGTGCACATCAGTGTTTCTGATGCACTGCCGATGCGCAGACCAATTTCAATTATGTCGGTTGATGTTGAAAATGAAACATTTGATCTTCTGTACAAAAATGTGGGTGAGGGTACTCGTCAATTAGCTCAGCGCAAAATTGGTGAGTTTGTGTCGGTCATTGGGCCAATTGGTGTTGGCTTTGAGCTGACTGATAATAAAAGACCGCTACTTATTGGTGGGGGTGTCGGCATGCCTCCAATGATTGCCATTGCTCAGCAATTGCAAGACGATTCAGGTTACACGCCTTTCACCATCCTAGGCTCAGAAGTGCCATTTCCTTTTGCTGAAAAAGCGGCTGATAACAGCGTTAATTACGGCGGTGCAACGCACACAATGCCATTGCTGGAGGATTGGGGTATCGAGTGTCGACTCGCCAGTTTGCAAAACTATGAAGGCGTCTATCAGGGCTATGTCACTGATTTAGCTAGAGAATATTTGAGAACTCTATCTGCAGATGAGCTAGCACAAATCGAAATTTATTCTTGCGGCCCTCACCCGATGTTAGAGGCTGTTGCTCAATTGGCCGCAGAATTTAACTTGCCTTGCCAGGTGTCATTAGAAGAGTTTATGGCTTGTGCGGTAGGTGGTTGTGCGGGTTGCACTGTGTTGGTGCAAACGGAAAATGGCCCTGTGATGAAGCGCGTTTGTGTCGATGGACCAGTGTTTGAGGCAAGTACTGTCTTCTAATGATCGCACATAACTTAGATAAAGTTAATGCGAGAATTCATTCTGTTGGCCACGATCAAGCTGTTCAACTCATTGCCGTTAGTAAAACTCGCACCTCTGCCGAGCTCCAATTGGCGGTTGACGCTGGTCAAAACCATTTTGGTGAAAACTACCTTCAGGAGGCGCTCGACAAAATAGACAGTCTTAAAGGTCAGAATCTTGTTTGGCATTTTATCGGCCCAATTCAGTCTAACAAGTCATCAAAAATAGCCGAGAATTTTCATTGGGTTCATAGTGTCGACCGTATCAAAATAGCAAAAAGGCTTAACGATCAAAGACCTGATGCAATGGGAAAATTAAATATCTTACTACAAGTCAATATCGATCAAGAGCCGACAAAGTCAGGATTTTTGTTAGATGAAATAGCTTCCGTGGTGCCTCAAATCGAAAATTTGCCAAATATTGTCTTGAAAGGGTTTATGTGCATACCTTCTCAAGCAAATCCAGCCGAGAGTTTTGCTAAAATGGCTGAATTATTAGCAAAATACCCAGCAATGGATACTTTGTCGATGGGTATGAGTCAAGATTTGGAGTTAGCGGTTGAAAATGGCGCAACTTTTGTGCGAATCGGCAGCGATATCTTTGGGGCAAGAGCTGCTAAATAGCCGTTTTCATTTTTTTTGAAATTATTAAATACTTTTTTTTCAGATTCTTTGATTCTCAAGAAAGGGTTTCGGCTTTTGACTTGAATTCAAAGATACAGTTTGCGCTTTCGACAAGCGTACAATGTTTTTTTCGATTTCTATTCTGTCTATGTTTAATAGCGCCTTAAAAATACAAGTACTGGCATTGGCCGCGATGATGTTATTTTCAGTTTCGTCAATTGCTGATACCGAGGGAGATAGACTGCTGGGTTTTTGGTTCACCGAAGACGATACAGCCACTGTACAGGTGTATCTTGAAGGGGGTGAGTACTTTGGCAGGATTATCGTCTTGAAAGAGCCTTTGTACCCAGCAGGGCATGAGAGTGGCCTCGAAGGCCAGCCAAAGGTTGATCGTAATAATCCAGAATCAGAAAAACAGGCTCAATCTATTGTTGGACTTAACACGCTAAGAGACCTTGTTTATGCTGGCAATAACAAATGGAAGAAAGGCAAAATCTATGACCCTTCTAGCGGTAAGGATTATGATTGCAAGATAACACTCAAAGTTGATGGTACATTATCAGTTAAGGGTTATATTGGCTTCTCATTGTTTGGACGAACAACAATATGGCGCCGCACCACTGCACCCAATGACAGCTAGTGATGGAGTTAAATAATAAAACGGTATTTATCACCGGCGGTAGTCGAGGGATTGGCAAGGCAATCGCACTGAGTTTTGCTGCAAATGGCGCTAACGTGGCGATCAACTACCAAACCAATAGCGATGCAGCCAAAGCGGTTGTAACTGAGATCAAATCGATGGGGTGCAAAGCGATTGCTCTAAAAGGCGATATCGCTAATAAAGAAAGTGTTTTGCAGATGCGCGATCAGGTGCTGGCGAGATTCGAAACGGTTGACATTTTGGTTAATAATGCTGGAATCAACCTGGACAATACACTACTTGAGATGGAAGAAGAACAGTGGGACCGAGTGTTGGATGTTAATCTCAAAGGGCCTTTTCTTTGCTCTCAAGTGTTCGCAAAATTAATGATCGAGAATAGAAGCGGTAAAATAGTTAATATCTCAGCAATTACTGGCGCTAAAGCGAGATTGAATGCGCCGAATTATTGCTCATCAAAGGCGGGATTGAATATGCTTACCAAATGCATGGCGCTGGAATTGGCGCCTAATGTGCAGGTCAATGGTATTGGTGTGGGTTTTATAGAATCAAAATTGGTGCGAGAAATCTATTCGCAAGCACAAATTGACGCTGCTAATGCAGTGACGCCGCTTAATCGAATGGGCACCAAAGATGAAATTGCACAAATGGCATTATACTTGGCCTCTTCAGGCTCGGATTTTATGACGGGACAAACCATCGCGCTTGATGGTGGAAAAATAATAGGCTGATAAAATGAATATAAAGTTACTGATTACCGGCGGCACCATTGACAAGGTTTACAACCAATCGAGTGGTAGCCTGGAGTTTGAGCAATCACATTTTCCCGAGATGTTGAAAAGGGCTCGAGTGGAAGTTGAGATTAACTCAGAAGTGTTAATGCTTAAAGATAGCCTGGATATGGGCGACGCTGATCGTCAATTATTACTTAATAGTTGCCTTACATGTAAGGAGGATAAAATTTTAATTACCCATGGCACGGATACGATGTGCGAAACGGCAAAGCTACTGGGTGAGAAGGTTGATAATAAAACTATCGTTTTGTTTGGTGCAATGATTCCGTATACGGTTGGTAATTCTGACGCTTTGTTTAATTTGGGCTGTGCACTCGGATCAGTTCACCTGCTTGCCCCCGGAGTTTATGTGGCGATGAATGGCAGAGTATTACCTTGGAGTGACGTGCAAAAAAATAGGGACTTGGGTGTATTTCAACCGCTAAGCCCCTAGTTGGTTTATTGGTGCTAGGCTCTACTTACTGCTATCCATCATGTATTGAACAACAGATCTAAGTTCATTGTCTGAACAATCAGAACAACCGCCTTTTGGTGGCATCGCACCTCTACCAGCAATAGCAACTTGAAGAACATCATCAATGCCACGCTCAATTCTCGGCGCCCAATCGGCTAGAGAGCCAAGCTTTGGTGCACCCATGGCGCCTGTACCATGACAGCCCTGACATCTTGCGTAAAGCTCTTCGCCTGAGCGTTCAGTGCCACCTGTTGATGCAACAGCGCTTTCCACGCTAACTTCACCCACTGGCTGAATGCGCTCAAGTGTTGCGCTATCGGTGGCAATTTCGACAGAATCATCACTTGAACCACCAAAGAACATCACTGCAATAAACACCATTGCAGCTAACCAAGCTATTATCATTAGCTTACTTGTACCTTTTGCACCTTGACTCATTTTTCTTCCTTCATAATCAGATTAAATTCCGGCATATTATACATTTGGTTATAATGACTTGCACTCGAATCCACGATAATTATGCTTAACATAAGTCTCCACCGCAGCTTCAACCTTCTTAAGATGAGTACTTGGTTTACCGCCATTGCATCGCTGCTATTATTGAGTGTTGTAGCCTTCTTTGTGCTCTTTCCACAATCCATAAAAGGACCTCTTGAGCAGAGGCTTTCCAGTGCCACGGGCTTGGATGTTAGTATTGAGCGACTCGCATTAGAATTTATTGACAACGAATTGTTATTGGCCGCTCACGGTTTGGAGGTTGGCGCAAAAGATCTAAGCCCCATTGTGTCGATGGATGTGCTTCGTTGGGATGTTAATCTTTCTGCACTTATTGACAGTATTGAAATACCTGGACATATTGATATTGGCAAGCTAACTGTTGACGCAACGTTAATTGAATCTTATATGGCATTTATTGACACCGATGCTGTTTTCTCCAATACCGGACTTTCCAGTTTACTGGCACTGGAGACCTTGTCCATCAACAAGACCATTATTCGTGGCGAAAGCTCACACCAGCTCGCGCCGATTGAGCTAAAAAGAAACAAACAAAAGATTACTTTTTCGATGGAAAATCAAGCACTAATGACAAGTGTTCAAGCTCCAAAAATTGGTAATACTGTGGATATAAAAACCAGTGTTGATGTCACCAGGGCGAAAGAGGACAGAATGGCTGTTTTTCCTTTCACTATTAACAATGCTGATTTTAGCCTTTCCGCTCAGCTTAAAATATTCTCAGAGAAAGGGCAAATGTTTCTTGAATTTGAAAGCTATGTTGATCAAATTGATGTTGCTAAAATTCAGCAAAATATACCCGAAGCATTGGCAAACACGCAAAGTGCTGTTTGGCTAAGCCAATCGCTAAACTCGGGCATGATAAAAAATGCAATGTTTACCACGCGTTTTAATTTATCCGCTGAACAGGCTGCGCCAATAACAAAATTTAGTGCAGATCTTGAGGATGCTCAATTGACAATGGATCCAGAATGGGCGCCAATTACTGAGCTCAATGCCAGAGTATCCTTTACCAATAACTACGTGCAAATTACGGGTAAAGACGCCAAAGTGGGCGATATTGATATCAGTTATTTAAATATTTCAGCGCATAATTTTGGTCAGGACGACGCCAAAATAATTGCCCATGGTCGCGTTAATTCGACCAGTGAGAGGGTTGCAGCATTTATTAAAAAATCGCCCGCTTCGGAGACTACTAAATATTTTATTGATCAGTTTGAACTCAGCGGAGATATTTGGGGTGACGTTATTATTGAGGCGCCTTTTGATGAAAATCAAGGGAAAAAGGTTGTATTGGATTGCGATATGTTCGTCACGGACAATCGACTGAGTCTACAAGAAGGAAAAATAAAAATCGATCATTACACCTCTCAAATTTCTTACCACGATAACACTCTTCAAACTAATGGCAAGGGTGACATAGGTGGCGTACCGTTTGACTTGTCAATTAACCCTGGCGAATGGATAGATGACAACGACTCAACATTTAAGGTGGCGATGAAGCAGAGAGACAGCGACCTTGAGGTATTTATCAGTCAAGAAGGTGGTAGTGAGTGGCATGCGCAGATTAACTCAGAAGATGTTGAGGTGGGCGTTTATCTTTACCCGCATCCTAAAGGGCTTGCATTTGTTGAATTGAACAATCTAAGAATGGCCGATATTGACGAGATCAAAAGCCCTTGGAATTTTTTACCGGGTGACTTCCCAAGCTTTCACTTAATCTCAAAGAATGCTGAAGTGAATGGCAATGCGATTCCAAATTTTGAAGCCGATCTCATTAGCAAAGAGCAAGTGATGCAAATTCAGAGCTTGAGATTTGAAGACATTGGTGTCAGCGATAAGGAATTAGTTTTTAATGGCGACTGGATGGATGGAAAAACCATTCTTAGGGCTCAAGCTTCGCACCAAAACCTATCCGACTTCCTTGAAAGGTTTGGCATTGAGGAGCCTGTGAGTGGTGGTAAATTTACCACTGATATCCGTCTTTATTGCGATTGTGCGCCGTGGGAAGTATCGACCACTAAAGTAAGTGGCTTTATCAAGGTGGATATTGAAAAAGGTGTGTTTACTGAGCAAGATCCAAGTTTCTTTAAATTATTGTCTTTTGTAAGTTTGGACTCGATTGCCAGTCGAATGAAGCTCGATAAGAGCGAACTAAAAGAGCAGGGTTTTGCTTACGACAGAATTGATGTGAAATTACTATTTGGCGATGCAAAGGCCAGTATTTATGACTTTCAAATTGAGAGCGAAGACAGTGAAATCGAATTATCAGGCTACGCCGATTTAGTTAATCGCGATTACAATTTAGTGGCAACTGTCAGACCTGCCATCGCTGATAGCGTACCCCTAGCCACTTATATTGCTGGTGGTGGCCTCACTGGATTGGGTGTCTGGGCAGCTGATAAGCTGCTGTTTGGTGGCGAGGTTATTGGCAAGATGTTTAATGATGTGCTGGAATTCAACTACAAAATTACCGGTCCTTGGTCTAACCCGGTGATCGAATCCAAAGGTATCGACTCATGATTCAGCAGTTACTTGATGATCACAGCATTAATGAAGAGGGTGTTTTTGATTTATTAAACTCCCTTTCTGAAACTGGTGCTGATTATGCCGATTTATACTTTCAGCATTCAGAAGCCGAGTCTTGGGTGCTCGATGAAGGTATTGTGAAGGATGGTTCGTATCATATTAGCCATGGCGTTGGTGCGCGCAGCGTAGTAGGCGACAAAACAGGCTTCTCTTATTCGGACGACCTTAACATAAAAGCCATCCAGGGTGCGATTGACTTTGCCAAAGGTATTTCAGACACAAAGCGCCTACATCAGCCAAAAGACTTGCACGAGTCACCTTCTCGAGCAAAATATCCAGCCCTTAGCCCGTTAGGTAGTTTGACCCCAGAGGAGAAAGTTGACGTGCTGCGCCAGATTAACGTTATTGCCAGAAAAGAGAAAACAGTCAAACAAGTCAGCGCCTCACTTTCAGGAGCTTATAGCGAAATTTTAATCGCCTCGACCGACGGTGTTTATCAAATGGATTGCCGTCCAATGGTTCGAATAAGCATCAGTGTTGTTGTTGAAAAAAACGGCCGAGTTGAGCAGGCCTCAAGTGGCGGCGGCGGTCGCTACGATTACCGTTATTTTGTTGATAATGGTTTTATAGAGATTTACACCAAAGAAGCCATTCGCATGGCTCTGGTTGCACTTGAATCGGAAGATGCGCCAGCTGGGAAAATGCCGGTGATTCTTGGCTCTGGCTGGCCGGGCGTATTATTGCATGAGGCAATAGGGCACGGCCTTGAAGGAGACTTTAATCGTAAAAAAACGTCGGTTTTTAGTGGCAAGATTGGCCAGCAAGTTGCCAATGGAAAATGCACGATTGTTGATAATGGTACAATTGCTAACCGTAGAGGTAGTCTAACCATAGATGACGAGGGCACTCCAACTCAGGAAACCGTTCTAATTAAAAATGGTGTTTTGAAGGGTTATATGTTCGACAAGCTCAATGCTAGACTCATGGGCGAGTCAAGTACAGGAAACGCCAGACGTGAATCTTATGCGCATATCCCCATGCCGAGAATGACTAACACCTATATGCTTAGTGGTGATGACAGCTTTGAAGATATGATCGCCTCGGTTGACAACGGCATTTATGCCAAGAACTTTGATGGCGGCCAAGTGGATATCACCAATGGCAAGTTTGTCTTTTCTGCCAATGAGGCCTATCTTATCAAAAATGGCAAAATTACCAAGCCGATTAAAGGGGCGACATTGATTGGTGCGGGCGATGAAGTATTACACCAAATATCCATGGTTGGAAACGACTTAAGGCTTGACCCGGGTATAGGTGTTTGCGGTAAAGAGGGGCAAAGTGTTCCGGTCGGTGTTGGTCAACCAAGCTTGAAGCTGGATTCTCTCACTGTCGGCGGCACGCAACTCAACACTTAAGGCCACTTTTTCGGATTTTCTCTGTGTTTTCAGCACCAACTTTCTCGCTGTTTTACGATTAAGTTGTTATAATATTCGCACCCCTAATCCGAGCAAGAAAAAGTGTTAGAAAATTATTTACCGATTGCAGTATTTATATTCCTAGGCATCGCATTTGGCGTTGGTTTAACCCTTGTTGGTTATCTTCTTGGCCCAAGCAAGCCAGACGAAGAAAAAAATTCACAATTTGAGTGTGGTTTTCCCGCATTTGAAGATTCCAGAATGCATTTCAATGTTCGCTACTATTTGGTGGCAATCCTCTTTATTCTTTTTGATCTGGAAGTTGCATTCTTCATCCCTTGGGCTGTTGTACAGGCCAAGCTTGGTTGGTTTGGTTTTATTGGTATGTCTATCTTCTTATTGCTGCTCGTGGTTGGTTTTGTTTTCGAGTGGAAGAGGGGTGCATTAGAGTGGGAATAATAAGAATTAATTATGGCTATTGAAGGTTTAATGAAAGAGGGGTTTGTTACCGCCTCACTCGACAAAGTAATTAATTGGGCGCGTACTGGTTCTCTTTGGCCAATGACGTTTGGCTTGGCATGTTGCGCAGTTGAGATGATGGAGGCGGGCTCATCTCGTTACGATCTTGATCGTTTTGGCATTGTTTTTAGGCCAACACCTCGACAATCCGATTTAATGATTGTTGCTGGCACTCTAACCAACAAAATGGCGCCAGCGTTGCGCAAAGTTTACGACCAAATGCCAGAGCCAAGATACGTGATATCCATGGGCTCTTGTGCTAACGGCGGCGGTTATTACCATTACTCTTATGCGGTGGTTCGTGGCTGCGATCGCATCGTACCGGTTGACGTTTATGTACCGGGTTGTCCACCAACGGCTGAAGCCCTACTTTACGGCATTTTGCAGTTGCAAGATAAAATCCGTCGAACCAATACCATAGCCCGCACTTAATTATGAGCGACTTAAAACAGCAATTAAATGACGTTTTTGGCGCTGAGGGCATTACTGAGGCATACGGCGAACTCACATTAACCATTGATAGTGGTGCTATTATCGAAACGTGCACCAAATTAAGAGACGATTTCAATTTTGAGATTTTGGTCGATCTTAGTGGTATTGATTATCTCACTTATGGTGAATCGGATTGGGATGGTAATGCCAGCTCATCGGGCTATGGCCGTGGCCGTACAGCCCAACAATCCGAGAAAACACAAAGCCATCGATTTGGTGTTGTTTATCACATGCTCTCTGTTTCTGACAATAAGCGACTGCGCGTCAAAGCACTTTTAGCGGGTGACAGCCTCATTATTGAGTCTGTGACCGGTATCTGGAATTCAGCGGATTGGTACGAAAGAGAGGTTTTTGATTTATTTGGTATTTTGTTCGAAAACCACACAGATTTACGCAGAATTTTGACCGATTATGGTTTTGTTGGTCACCCTCTGAGAAAAGACTTCCCAATGATTGGCGAAGTAGAAATGCGCTACGATGAAGAATTAGGCAGAGTTGTTTACGAGCCTGTAAGTATTGAGCCTAATGTCAATGTTCCAAGGGTGATAAGGAAATAATTATGTCTGAAATGCGCAATTACACCCTTAACTTTGGGCCGCAACATCCTGCAGCACACGGCGTACTTCGTCTTATTCTTGAAATGGACGGGGAAGTTGTAGAGCGCGCCGATCCGCATATTGGATTACTTCATCGTGGTACAGAAAAACTAGCAGAATCAAAACCATATAATCAATCGATTGGCTACATGGACAGACTTGATTACGTCTCCATGATGTGCAACGAGCACGCCTATGTAATGGCGATTGAAACAATGCTTGAGCTTGAGATTCCAGAGCGTGCAAAATACATTCGAGTAATGTTTGATGAAATTACTCGCATTCTCAATCACCTTATGTGGCTAGGCACCCATGCACTAGATGTTGGTGCAATGAGTGTTTTCTTGTACGCCTTTAGAGAGCGTGAAAAATTGATTGACTGTTATGAAGCGGTCAGTGGTTCGCGTATGCACGCAACGTATTATCGCCCGGGCGGTGTGTACCGTGATTTGCCAGAAAAAATGCCGCAATATTTGGAATCAAAGTTGCGCAAGGCCAAAGAACTTGAAGAAATGAATGCCAATCGACAAGGCTCATTACTTGATTTTATTGCCGATTTTGCTGCTAATTTCCCGGACAGTATTGACCAATACTCAAACCTTTTGACGGACAATAGAATTTGGAAGCAACGCCTAGTCAATATCGGTATTGTTACCCCAGAGCGCGCAATGCAACTTGGCTTTACAGGCCCAATGCTTCGTGGCTCGGGTGTTGAGTGGGATATTCGTAAAAATGAACCTTACTCGGCTTATGACAAGATGGAGTTTGATGTCCCTGTTGGTGTTACCGGCGATAGCTATGATCGCTATTTGGTGCGTATGGAAGAAATGCGTCAGTCGAATCGTATTATTGAACAGTGCGTTACTTGGCTTCGTGCTAATCCAGGCCCTGTAATGTCGGATGACCACAAAGTGGCCCCGCCTAAACGCAGCGATATGAAGGACGACATGGAGTCGCTCATTCATCACTTTAAATTATTTACAGAAGGCTATTGCTTGCCTGAGGGCGAAGTCTATTCTGCCATTGAGCACCCAAAGGGTGAATTCGGCGTTTACTTGGTTTCTGACGGCGCCAACAAGCCGTATCGTATCAAGATGCGTGCACCAGGTTTTGCGCATCTGGCGGCAATGGATGAGATGGCCAAAGGGCACATGCTATCCGATGTGGTAACGATTATTGGAACACAAGATATTGTATTTGGTGAGATAGATAGATAAATGATTTCAGAACAAGCAAAACAACAAATTGACACTTGGGTGGCCAAGTATCCCGCTGGCTATCAAAGCTCAGCGGTGATGGAGGCATTGAAAATTGTCCAAGCTGAAAACGATGGCAGTCTAACCAGTGAGCTAATTCAAGCAGTTGCTGATTACTTGGAAATGCCTGTCATTAGCGCACAAGAAGTGGCCACTTTTTATGAGAACTACAATCACAAACCCGTAGGCAAGCACGTTATTCGTTTTTGCCATAATATTTCATGCATGCTCAATGGCGCTGACGATTTGATCTCGTATTTAGAGACAAAGACAGGCGTGAAAACAGGTCAAGTGAGTGAAGATGGTTTGGTTAGTGTTAAGAAAGTAGAGTGCTTAGGGGCTTGTGTTGGCGCGCCAATGTTTCAAATTGGTGACCAATACTATGAAAACCTAACCCAGCAAAAAATTGATGAGATTTTGGATGGTTTAAAGTGAACGAAGTCTGTTTCAAGAACATAGATAAAGAAAACCCATCAAGTTTAGCGACTTACGAAGCGACGGGTGGTTATAGCGTTTGGCGCAAAATTCTCCATGGTGAGCTATCACCAGAAGCTATTTTGGACGAATTAAAAGCTTCGGGCTTAAGAGGGCGTGGCGGTGCTGGCTTCCCAACAGGTCTTAAGTGGAGCTTTATGCCTCGCAACCAAGATGGACAAAAATACGTTGTTTGTAATTCTGACGAAGGTGAGCCGGGTACCTGTAAAGACAGAGATATTTTAAGATTTAATCCGCATTCAGTAATTGAAGGCATGGCGATTGCCGGTTATGTGATGGGCGCTACCGTGGGTTACAATTACATTCGTGGCGAATTCATGGAGCCCTACTATCGCTTTGAAGAGGCTTTAAAAGAAGCTTACGATGCCGGCCTTTTAGGGGGTGACATTGGCGATAGCGAAGTCAATTTTGACTTGCATACCCACTTGGGTGCTGGCGCTTATATTTGTGGTGAAGAAACAGCATTACTGGAGTCGCTCGAAGGCAAAAAAGGTCAACCAAGATTTAAGCCGCCGTTTCCAGCTAATGTTGGACTGTATGGTATGCCAACAACAATTAACAACACTGAAAGCTTTGCTTCTGTGCCGGATATTTTGGCGCGTGGCGGTCAATGGTTTGCCGATCTAGGTGTGCCAAACTCTGGTGGCTGTAAATTATTCTCGGTGACGGGTCATGTAACTAAGCCTGCAAATTTCGAGATTCCAATGGGTACTCCATTTTCTGAATTATTGAAAATGGCGGGCGGCCTTAGAGAGGGTAGAACATTAAAAGCAGTGATTCCGGGTGGCTCTTCAACGCCAGTGCTTCCAGCAGATGATGCGATGAAAATGACAATGGATTATGACTCCATTGAGCAAGTTGGGTCTATGTTGGGCGCGGGCTCGGTGATTGTTATGGACGACACAACATGCATGGTGGCAGCATTAACGCGTTTAGCGCATTTTTATTACGATGAATCGTGCGGTCAATGCACCCCATGTAGAGAGGGTACCGGCTGGATGTATCGCGTCTTAAAACGCATTATGGATGGCCAAGGAAAAATACAAGACTTGGACTTATTAATGAGTGTTCAAGACAAGATTATGGGCAATACGATTTGCGCATTAGGCGATGCAGCAGCGATGCCTGTAGAGAGTTTTATTAGACATTTTAGACACGAGTTTGAGTATTACATCAAACACGGTAAGAGTATGGTGGAAAACGATGGTTGATATTGAAATCGAAATTGACGGCAATGTCGTTCATGGCCACTCTGGTGAGTCGATTATTTCGATTGCCGACAGAGAAGGTATTGATATTCCTCGTTTTTGTTACCACAAGAAATTATCGGTAGCGGCTAATTGCCGTATGTGCCTTGTTGATGTTGAAGGTAATCCGAAGCCACAACCGGCTTGCTCAACGCCAGCATCGGCGGGTATGAGAGTTCATACAAATAATGAAAAAGCCAAGGCGTCACAAAAAGCAGTGATGGAGTTTTTGCTCATTAACCACCCATTGGATTGCCCAATTTGCGATCAAGGTGGTGAGTGCGAATTGCAAGATGTTGCGATGGAATACGGCTCAGACGTTTCCAAATTTAATGAAGGTAAGCGTATTGTTGCCGACAAAGGTATTGGTGCATTGATTCAAACCGATATGACGCGCTGTATTCACTGCACACGTTGTGTGCGTTTCGGTGCAGAAGTGGCGGGCATTGTTGAAATGGGCGCAACTGGGCGCGGTGAAGAGTTGAAAATTGAGCCTTTCTTAAGCGAAGGTATTCAATCCGAACTTTCGGGCAATATGATTGATGTTTGTCCAGTGGGCGCGTTGACTTCAAAGCCATTCCGTTATGAAGTCCGCTCTTGGCAAATGAGCTCTGTTGAGAGTGTTGCGCGCCACGATTTGGTTGGTTCCAACGTCTTCACCCAAACACACAAAGGCAAAGTCAAGCGTGTCGTTGCAAGGGATAACGAGAGCGTTAATGAGACTTGGATTTCAGATAGAGACCGCTTTTCATACGAGGGCCTTGCAAATGAAAATCGCGCTTTGACACCTAAGATTAAGGTAAAGGGCGAATGGCAAGAGACCTCTTGGGAGACTGCACTTGAAGCGGCAATAAGTGGTATTAAAAAGAATTCAGCTGAGGCGTTTGGTGCTTTGGCTTCAAAGAATGCAACCTTGGAAGAATTGTATTTATTGCAAAAACTAACGCGTGAACTAGGCTCTGAAAACTTAGACACTCGTTTAGATGTTGCCAATCCTAGCAGTGCAAGCGCATTAGAGACCACTATCTCTTTAACGGGATTAGAGGCTGTCGACCATGCGTTGATTATTAACTCTTACTTGCGTTTAGAGCAGCCGATGATTAATCATCGAATTAGGAAAGCCACGCTTCAGGGTGCTAAAATTTCTACTGTAAATGCTAAAGCGTTCGATTTTAATTATCGAGTTGCGAACAGTGTATTGAGCGCGCCACAAGATACGGTTGCCACTCTTTCGGGTGTGCTGAAAGCTTTGTTAGAGGCCAATTCTAAGGCATTGCCAGATTATCTAAAGACTGCAGAAGCTGGTCAAGCGCAGATTGATATTGCCAACGCTTTATCGGCTGCAGAAAATGGCGTTGTTGTATTGGGCGAGCAAGTCAACAGTAATCCTTGTGCAGACCAAGTTGCCAAACTTGTTGAGCAAATTGCCAAAGCATCAGGCGCTAAAACATTGAATGCAAGTGATACGGGCAATACGCGTGCTGCAGAAAAAGTAAGTTTTAAACCAAACGGCGGTTTGAATGCAAAGCAAATGTTTGATACAGATTTAAATGCTTTTGTTTTGCTTGATGTTTACCCTGTATTTGATTGTGTGGATTCAGCTGCCGCGATTGAAAATTTAAGCCGTGATGATGCTTTTGTTGTGGCGCTTAATAGTTTTGAAGATGAAGCGGTATTTAGTTTTGCTGATGTTGTTTTGCCGTTGGCAAGTTTCTATGAGACTTCTGGCACGCACATCAATATCGACGATGTAGCGCAGTCTTATGGCGCCTCTGTAAAATCTTTGGGTGATTCTAAGCCGGGTTGGAAAGTACTTAAAGTATTGGCTGACTTATTGGAGCTACCGGGTTTTGACTATACGGATTCGTCACAAGTGGCTGATGATGCACTGTCACTAAGTCCAAGTTTGGCGGTCACTGAAGTTGATATTATTGCCATGGAAGTGCCTAATATAGCTACCGTTTGGCAGTATACGCCTTATGCGTCTGACGTATTAACAAGGCATTCACAGTCCTTGCAGCAAACGCAAATCGGTCAAGCAAGTGAGGCGACTGTTAGTGAGGCGACGGCGAAAATACTTGAGTTATCACAGGGCGATTTATATAAAGGCGTTCCTGTCAATATTAACGAAACCGTTGCTGAGGGTTGTGTGTTTGTTCACACAAACCAAGCAAGACAGCGATAAGGGCGAGACTTAATTATGTGGCAAGCATTTGTAGATTTTATTCACCAACTAATACCGTGGCTTGACGGCGGCTTAGCCGATGTTATTATTATTCTTATTAAGGGTATCGCCTTAATTCTGCCGCTCATTATTATGATGGCTTACATGACTTATGCTGAGCGTAAAGTCATTGGCTTTATGCAGCTTCGCATCGGACCAAACCGCGTTGGTCCGCTTGGCTTATTGCAGCCATTTGCCGACGTTTTCAAGATGATGTTTAAGGAAATTATTTTCCCTTCTAAGGCTAACATCTATTTATTCCTGCTTGCACCAATTTTGGCATTTGTTCCGGCAGTGGCTATTTGGGCGGTTATCCCAATGGGCGAAGGTTTTTATATTACTGACCTTGACGTCAGCTTACTTTATGTCTTGGCTATTGGCTCGGTCGGTGTTTACGGAATTATCCTGGCAGGTTGGGCATCGAATTCAAAATACCCGCTTCTAGGTGCACTTCGAAGCGCTTCAATGTTAGTGTCGTATGAAATTGTTATTGGCTTTGTTGTTGTCACCGTGGTAATGATTGCAGGCTCTGTTAACTTGAACACCATTGTTGCAGACCAGTCCGGTGGCATTTGGAATTGGTATTGGATTCCGTTATTCCCAATGATGATTGTTTTCTGGATTTCGGCGCTCGCTGAGACTAACCGTGCGCCATTTGACGTGGTTGAAGGTGAGTCCGAAATTGTTGGCGGCACCCACGTTGAGTATTCAGGCATGTGTTTTGCTTTATTCTTTATGGCTGAATACATCAACATGATTATGATGGCAGCCCTTGCTGTACTGATGTTTTTCGGTGGCTGGCATTCGCCGTTTGAAGGCGTGCCTTACTTAGAGACTTGGTTTACTTTTGTGCCCGATATCATCTGGCTTTTGGCAAAAATGAGCTTCTTCCTATTTCTGTATCTGTGGATTAGAGCAACATTTCCAAGATACCGTTACGACCAAATTATGCGTTTATGTTGGAAAGTGTTTTTACCGCTAACCATTGTTTGGATTTTTGCTGTGGCTTTAATGACGCAGCTTGAAATTGGCCCTTGGTTCTAAGAGGAGATTTAATGATTAAAAAAGTAAAAAAACTCGTTAAAGACTTTGGATTAAGCGAGATTCGTGCGGGCATGAAAATTACTGCCAAGCAGCTTGTTACTGACAAAATTACGGTGCAATTCCCGGAAGAACGAACGCCAATTTCACCAAGATTTAGAGGGCTTCACGCCTTGCGTCGCTATCCGAACGGTGAAGAGCGTTGCATTGCTTGCAAGCTTTGTGAGGCGGTTTGTCCGGCCAATGCAATTACCATCGAATCTGAAATGAGAGACGATGGCACGCGCCGCACAACACAATACGACATCGACCTATTCAAGTGCATTTTCTGCGGTTTTTGTGAAGAAGCGTGCCCCGTTGATGCTATTGTAGAAACACATATTTTTGACTACGCATTCGAATCTAGAGAAGGCAGTATTATTGACAAAAAAGGTTTGTTGGCGATTGGCGACGAAAACGAAAAGGCAATCGGTCAGGCTCGCGCCGAAGATTCGAAATACAGGTAATTTTGGTTATGGAATTTACATCAGTACTATTTTATGTGTTCGGTTTTTGCTTCGTGGCAAGTGCTGCGTTGATGGTAACGGCAAGAAACACAATGAAGGCGGCAATGCTATTAATATTGTCGTTTTTTAGTGCCGCCAGTATTTGGTTGTTACTAGAGGCTGAATTCTTAGCGGTGACTTTGATTTTGGTCTACGTTGGCGCAGTGATGGTGCTGTTCTTGTTTGTTATCAAGATGCTTGACGTCGATCAATCCACGTTGCGTGCCAAATTCACTAAATACTTACCGCTTGGCATTGTTGTGGCTGCGATTGTTATTGCACAAATGGCGTTGGTTCTAAGTGCTGGACAGTTTGGTCTTGACGTTGTGGCTGAGCCGGCTAGACACGCTGCTGATTACAGTAATATTACAGAACTTGCTAATGTGCTTTATACCGCTTATGTTTATCCATTCGAGTTGGCTGCAGTCTTGCTATTGATTGCGATTATTGCCGCAATTACACTGGTTCACCGCAAGGGCTCTAGAAGCAAAAAGCAAGATGTTTCAGAGCAAGTGAGTGTGCAAGCAAAAGATAGAATGCGCATTGTCTCCATCCCTTCTGGCAAATCTAAGGAGTCAAAATGATTGCTCTATCGGACTACCTTATTTTAAGTGCCATCGTTTTTTGTATTGGCCTAGCGGGCATTTTTATCAACAGGACCAACATCATCATGCTGTTGATGTGCGTTGAATTGATTTTGGCGGCAGTTAATACCAATTTCATCGCTTTTTCTTATTACAGTGGCGATGTTGCGGGGCAAATTTTTGTCTTCTTTATTCTGACAGTTGCGGCAGCGGAGGTTGCTATCGGCTTAGCGATTCTTACGTTAATGTATAGAAATCGTGGCTCGATTGATGTTGATGTCACCAACAGTTTGAAGGGTTAATGATGGAAAATATTTACTTAACACTTGCCTTGGCCCCACTTGTTGGTTCACTCATTGTTGGCTTTGCAGGTAATCGCCTAGGCCGTACCTTATCGCACACCATTACCATTTTGGGTGTGGCTGTTTCGACTGTTTTGGCGCTGTATGTTTTCAACCACCACGTGCTTGAAGGCAGTGATATCTTTAACGAGAACCTCTACACTTGGATGCAAATTGGCGGCCTAAACATCAGTGTCGGATTCTTGGTTGATAACCTAACTTCGGTGATGCTGGTTATTGTCTCATTCGTCTCTTTGATGGTACACATCTATACCATCGGCTATATGCATGATGACGATGGTTACACTAAGTTTTTCAGCTATATTTCGCTGTTTACTTTTGCGATGTTCATGCTGGTTATGTCAAATAACTTCATGCAGTTATTCTTCGGCTGGGAAGCGGTAGGCCTTGTATCTTATTTATTGATCGGTTTCTGGCATGGCAAAGAGTCTGCAGTTGAAGCCAACTTAAAAGCCTTTTTAGTTAACCGAGTCGGTGACTTTGGATTCTTATTGGGTATTGCGGTATTGTTGATGTTTTTTGGCACACTGGATTACGCCGAAACATTCGCTCTAGCCGATCAAGTGAATGGCCAAACAATCTTTGGCGATATGTCGGTTATTACTGTTATTTGTCTACTACTATTTGTTGGTGCGATGGGCAAATCAGCACAAGTACCACTCCACGTATGGCTACCGGGCTCTATGGAAGGCCCTACGCCGATTTCAGCATTGATTCACGCGGCAACGATGGTAACGGCTGGCATCTTTATGGTCTCTCGCATGTCGCCTATTTTCGAGCTCAGTGACGTCGCTCTTACGGTTGTTATGTGTATCGGTGCGATTACTGCTTTATTTATGGGCTTGCTTGGTATTGTTCAAAACGACATTAAGCGTGTTGTTGCTTACTCCACGCTTTCGCAATTGGGCTATATGACCGTTGCCCTTGGTGTGAGTGCTTATTCAGTGGCTATTTTCCACTTAATGACACACGCTTTCTTTAAGGCCTTATTGTTCCTTGCAGCAGGCTCGGTGATTGTCGCCATGCACCATGAGCAAGACATCCGCAAGATGGGTAATTTACGCAAGAAAATGCCGATCACTTACACCACTTCTTTGGTGGGTACGCTCGCATTGATTGGCTTCCCAGGTTTTGCTGGCTTCTTCTCAAAAGACATGATTATCGAGGCGGTTCATTTCTCTAATTTGCCATTTGCAGATTGGGTTTATTACGCGGTTGTTGCCGGTGTATTTATTACTGCTTTGTATTCTTTCCGCATGTTCTTTTTGGTTTTCCACGGCAAGTCGCGCGTTGAGCGTCACACCGAAGAACATCTACATGAAACCGCGCCTTCAATCACAGCGCCGCTTATTATGCTTGCCATTCCATCGGCCGTTATTGGTTACTTTACGATTGAGCCAATGCTGTTTACTGGCTGGCTAGATAATGCAATCACGATTAACTCAGTGACGCACGGCTCTGTTGCAGCACTGAAAGACCATTTCGATTCAGCATTTGCTCTAATAACGCACTCTGTGATGACGCTGCCATTCTGGATGATGGTTGGTGGTATTGCTACCGCCTGGCTGTTCTCGCTTTATCGCACAGAGTGGGCAGATGCTATCCAAAAACGCTTCCGTCGTACAAATTACGTCTTAGAATCACTTTACGGTTTTGATCGTTTTAACGAAGTTGTTTTTGTTCGTGGCTCGAAAAAGTTGGGCGACATTTTGTGGCGTATTTCAGACATGGCAATCATCGATCAATTCGTGGTTAATGGCTCTGCCAGATTTGCACGCTTTGTTGGCTCGGTTATCCGACCGGTGCAAACGGGCTATTTATATCATTACGCCTTCTTTATGATTATCGGCTTAATGCTTGTTTTAACTTGGGTGCTGGTTTCAGGCAGTAATCCCCTCATTCAGCTAGGGTCATAATATGGATTCGATACTCAGTATATTAGTTTGGCTTCCAGTATTAGGCGGCGGCTTGATTCTAGCGATTGGCAACAATCGTAGTGAGGTTGCAAAGTGGGCGGCTGTTGCAATTTCTGTTGTCGTTTTTGCACTATCGTTGACGCTTTGGACGGGCTTTGACACCTCAACGTCTGCCATGCAATTTGTTGAAAATACCCCTTGGATTGCGCAATTTAATATCAACTATCACCTTGGTATTGACGGCATTTCGATGCCTTTGATTATCCTCACGACATTCTCAACTATTTTGGTGATTGTTGCTGGCTGGGAAGTAATTCAGAATAGACCTGCCGACTACATGGCGGCCTTCCTGATGATGGAGGGTGTCATTATTGGCGTGTTCTCGTCAATGGATGCGATTCTGTTTTACGTATTCTGGGAAGCTTCCCTTATTCCAATGCTGCTAATTGTGGGTATTTGGGGTGGTCAAAACCGCGTTTATGCGGCAGTTAAGTTCTTCCTCTATACATTCCTTGGTTCGGTATTCCTGCTGGTGTCTTTGATCTACATGTACACCATCCAGGGTGATGGTGCCTCATTCTCACTTGCAGCGCTTAATGATTTGCCGCTAACGCTCATTGAGCAAAGTTGGATTTTCTGGGCATTCTTCTTAGCCTTTGCGGTTAAAGTGCCAATGTTCCCAGTACACACTTGGTTACCTGATGCACACGTGCAAGCGCCAACAGGCGGCTCGGTTATCCTGGCAGCCATCATGTTGAAGATGGGTGGTTACGGCTTCTTCCGTTTTTCATTACCAATCACGCCTGACGCCTCAGCAGAGTTTGCAACAGTTGTTATTGCTTTGTCATTGATAGCCATTGTCTACATTGGTTTTGTCGCCCTTGTACAAAAAGACATGAAGAAGCTCATTGCCTATTCATCAATTTCCCACATGGGTTTTGTTACTTTGGGTGTATTTGCTTTATTCTCAATCGTGGAAATGGGCACTGACGGCAATATTATTGGCAGCCTTGAAGGTGTCTATCTTGGTCTTGAAGGCGCAATGATTCAAATGATTTCGCATGGCTTTATTTCCGCTGCAATGTTCTTGGTAGTCGGCGTGCTCTACGACCGCCTGCATTCAAGAGACATTTCAACTTATGGCGGTGTCATTAACTCCATGCCTAAGTTTACAGGTTTTGCCGTGCTCTTCGCCATGGCAAATGCCGGTCTGCCGGGCACTTCTGGCTTTGTTGGTGAGTTCATGGTTATCCTTAGTGCGCTTCAAGCAAACTTCTGGTACGCCTTCCTTGCAGCAACAACGCTTATTATCGGCGCGGCTTATACGCTGTGGATGGTGAAGCGCGTATTCTGGGGTCCAGTGACAAATTCAGATGTCAACGCCTTGAGTGACATCAACAATAGAGAGTTCTTTATTTTAGCAACACTTGCTGTGGCGGTTCTTGTTATGGGTGTTTACCCGCAACCCGTAATTGAAGTGATGCATGCCTCAGTTGTCAATCTTCTTGAGCAAGCACTTACAACCAAACTACCGGTGACATTATGATAGATTACCAATTCAATATTGCCGACTTGTGTTTTGCCTTGCCAGAGATTTTTATGTTGGCCGCTATCGTAGTAATCCTGCTGCTTGATTTATACACCGCTAAGCGCTTTCAAAACCTGACTTACTATTTAACGCAAATCACTTTATTTGTTACTGGCTATTTGGCCTTTAGTTTAATTGGTGAATCGGAAGTTATTTTCGATGGTACTTTTGTGCTTGATACGATAGGCTCAACCTTTAAAGTCTTTACCATGGGCTTTGCTATGGTGGCGCTTGTCTACACTCGTCACTATCTTAAGGTTCACAATCTGTTTAGGGGTGAGTACTTCATTCTTGCGTTGCTCAGCGTGCTTGGCATGATGGTGATGATTTCCGCTCACAGTCTTTTGACGATTTATCTTGGTCTGGAGATTATGTCACTGTCCTTATACACGCTGATTGCGATTGCCAGAGATCGTGCCACTGCGGTTGAAGCGGCGCTTAAATATTTTGTCTTGGGTGCAATCGCATCGGGCTTATTGCTTTACGGCATGTCGATGATTTACGGCATTACTGGAAGCTTAGATATTGCCCAAATTGCGACGTTCGCAACAAGTGCGACCTTGGTCTCACAACAAATACTAATTCTTAATTTTGGCCTAGTATTCTTGGTTATTGGTATTGCTTTCAAGCTCGGTGCCGTGCCATTCCACATGTGGGTGCCAGATGTTTATCAAGGCGCCCCGACTTCAGTAACAATGTTTTTATCTACGGTGCCAAAAATTGCCGCGGCGGCAATGCTTGTACGTTTAATGATTGATGGTCTTGGCGCGATGCAATCGTATTGGTCAGATTTATTTATGGTGTTGGCGATTCTTTCCATTGCCCTCGGCTCTTTGGTTGCATTGATGCAAACCAACATCAAGCGTCTTTTGGCTTATTCGACGATTTCACATATCGGTTTTATTTTGCTTGGTTTTTCAACTGGCGCTATTGAGGGTTACGGTGCTGCCGTATTCTATGTGTTGGTTTACGTATTGATGAGTTTGGCGGCGTTTGGCTCAATCATCGCTCTCAATAAAAAGGGCTTTGAGGCTGAGCAAGTTGCAGACTTTAGAGGTCTCAGTAAGCACTCACCTTGGCTTGCTTTAATCATGTTGGCTGTTATGCTTTCAATGGCAGGGGTGCCACCGTTTATTGGTTTTTACTCTAAGTTATTCATTCTTCAGCAAGTGATCTCCGCAGGTTATGTTTATCTCGCAATCACTGCGGTAGTATTTGCGGTAATTAGTGCTTACTATTATTTGCAAATCATCAAAACAATGTATTTTGATGATGCTGAAAACGAAGTCACTGTTGCAGCACCAATGGACATGAAAGTTGTCTTGTCTGTCAACGGCATTCTTATTCTTGTTGTAGGTCTGATGCCAAGCCACTGGATGGAGTTAGCTATTTCATTGTTCTAGTTTTTCAAGTCAAGAATTTTAGAAATTATTGGTATTAACGCAAACCAAGTCCGCATGATGCTCAGTAAGCTATTTAGTCGATCTAATTTACTTTGATAGGTAAATCTTGTAACAGGTCAATAACATGACTATAGCCATCAGCTCCAAGTCCAGCTACAACAGCATCGGCCGCAGGAGCTATAAAAGTAACGTGCCTAAAAGACTCTCTTAAATGAGGATTTGAGATATGCAATTCAATTTTGAATCCTGAAAAGGACTTAAAGGCATCGTGTATTGCAATGGAGGTATGAGTGTACGCAGCTGCATTAATAACTATAGCATCAATTTTATTTTTGATTGCATCTTGAATCCATCCAACTAGTTCGCCTTCATAATTTGATTGCATGAACTTAATGTCAATACCTTGTTTATTTGCAATTTCGGTGCATTTTTTTGCAATATCATCAAGAGTGTCATAGCCGTAAATCTCAGGTTCACGAGTTCCGAGTAAATTAATATTTGGGCCGTTAATTACGTATACTTTCATGCTGTTTAAGCGCCTTTGTTAAGTTTTTTAGAGATAGCATTTATAGCAAGTACATAGCTATAAATACCAAGCCCACTCACAAAACCCATCTCACCCTCAGGCACCTGCAAAGGTTTTGTTATGTCCGAACCTTGCTTGAAAATGTTTGCAATATGAACTTCTGTGACTGGTTTCTTTTGATGGAGCAGTGTTTTGATGGCTAACTGGTGCCTTGAAAGTTCTGTAGATAATGCGTGTGAATATCCTGCCGGATTAATAATAACGGCATTGAATCTCTTAGAGTCTTTATGCAAAAAATCGAGAAACTCTCTTTCATCATCGGTTTGACGAAAATCCAATTCTATATTTAGTTTACTGCATACTTCTTTACACTTATCTTCTATATCTTTAAGTGTAATTTTCTCACAGAGCGCACCATGAATACTTAAGTCTGATAAGTCAGGTCCATTCAAAATCAACAATGTATTTTTCATATAATATTATCTAGTTGCATCTAATAGGCTTGAGCCAAACATACTTCAGTATTTTGTATATGATTCTTAAGTAATGTTTTTTTACAAGCTTTACATTTTACATCTCTGTTAAGTGCCGCATCCATCATATCCTAATACCCTGTATCCCCTTCCCTTGAAAAGTTAATACAAGCATTTCGTATAATAGCAGATTTGAGGAGGGTGTTGCTTGATCGTAATAACCACTTCTTTTTATTTTTTTTGTTTACTAGGCCCTATAATGCAGTCTAAATAATTACTGATTCAATCTGAATGAAAATTGGCATTGTTGGTGGTGGCATCAATGGATTATGCGTGGCCTCAGAGGCTTTGAAAAAAGGCCATGATGTCACACTGTTTGAGCGCGGTTCTTTAATGAGTGAGACAAGCGCTAACTCTTCTAAACTTCTACATGGTGGGTTGCGATATTTGGAGAATTTCGAATTTCGTTTGGTGCGAGAGTCACTCAAAGAGCGGAAATATTGGCTCAATAAATCAAGTGAGTTGACGCATCCATTGCGCTTTTATTTGCCTGTATATAAAACAAGCAGACGTCCAGCTTGGATGGTGCGTGCTGGTCTGTACCTTTACGATATTTTAGCGGGTAAACATACGATTCAGAAGCACCGCAAAGAAGATATTGGCCAATTCTCACAACAGTTTCCCGAATTTAACAAAGCCAATTTATTGGCTGTTTACAGCTATTCTGACGGGCAAATGGATGACAAGAATTTAGGGCTAATGTTGGCGGATGAGCTTCGTAGTAATGGCTGTACAATTCTTGAAAATAGTCCCGTTGTTCGGCTTCAAAAGGATGGCATTATTGAGCTGAAGTCGGGAGAAAGATATCAATTTGACAAGGTGGTCAATGTTGCCGGTCCGTGGACTGAGGTTTTATTGCAACAATCCAACATCAGTTGCGAAACACGTCTTGATTTGATTCGAGGATCGCATATTGTTGTTAATAGGTCTTTAGAAAGTGGTTTTATCTTGGAAGTGCCTAATGAAGATCGTGTGTTTTTTGTACTACCGCATCATGGTAAAACCTTGGTGGGTACCACTGAGGTGCGACAGGGAGTTGACGAGCCAATTCAAGCCTCACAAGAGGAGATGGATTACCTATTAAAGGCTTACCGGCATTATTTTGATAACGGTGTGAGTGAGGCAGATATTGTGGATAATTACGCCGGCTTAAGACCGCTTCTCATCTCACACAAAAATCCAAACAAAGTCTCGCGTGAATACGTAATGGAGAAAAGCGGCAAGGTCATCAGCGTCTTTGGTGGCAAGTGGACTACTTCAAGAGCGCTTGGTGAAAAACTTGCGAGAAAGTATCTATGATGATTGTTGCCCATAGAGGCGCCTCTGGCGTTGCGCCAGAAAACACCTTAGCCTCCTTTAAGCTTGCATGGCAACAGGATACCGATGCGATTGAGGGTGATTTTCGGTTGACGAAAGATGGGGTTATTGTTTGCATTCACGATGAAGATACTGAGCGTCTTGGTGATAAGAAGTTGACGGTTGCTGAATCTACCTTGGAAGAACTAAAAACTGTCGATATTGGCAGTTACCGAGGCACTCAGTTTGCCGATGAAAGAATTCCTACTTTGGATAAAGTGATAGCCACCATTCCAGAAGGTAAAAAGATATTGATAGAAATTAAGTGCGGCACCGAAATCGTACCGATACTTATGAATCAGCTGCAGCGCTCAGAGTTGAGTGCTGAGCAAGTTGTTATTATTGCGTTTGATTCAGGCGTTATTAAAGCGTGCAAGGATTTGGCGCCTCAATATGAGGCGAATTGGCTGAATGACTTTGAGCAAGATTTTGATATTGAGAAAATAATACCGATACTGATCGAAATAGGGGCGGAAGGACTTAGCTCTAACAATGAATCTACAAAAGATTTAGCCGATGCAGTTCTTGGGTTGGGCCTCGCATATCATGCTGGCTGGACAATGGATGATATTGATCTTGTTCAAAAAATGATTGACTGGGGGGCGTCGTCTATCACCACTAATAACCCTTACCAACTCAGGAAAAACCTCAATAAATAGGCGCTCATATTTGAGTAAAGATAAAGCTTGACGCTACGTATTTTTGAGTTATAAAATGCAGGCTTTCTATGTGGTCTTATCTTTGTTGCTATGAAGGCGTTACTCTCTACAAATATTCTGTCAGCTATCGTTTCGGCGCTTTTCTTTTCGTTTGCCGCTTCCGTGGCGCCGTTGTATTATGCTGCCGGAGGTGGTGTCTTTCTTTTACTGTGTATTCGCTATACTACAACACTACTACTCTCAAGCGCTTTAGACAAACCCAGCAAAAAGAAAAAGACAAAATCGTTATATATTAGGCTTATTACGATTAGCATTTTGCAGGCGGTATTTGTTGGTTGCTACATGTATTCTCTCAAATTAATTCCACTCAGTTTGGCGGTTGTGGTGATTTACACCTTTCCTCTATTCACTTTTTTTGCTAATTCTGTCATTAAAAGTCGCTCCATTGATTTAATATCAGCTGCAGCTTTATTCATATCGCTTGCTGGCATTTGGTTGATGGTGCAGGGTGATGCTACAGACTGGAATGGTTGGGGGGTTTTTTGGGGTACGGTTGCCTCAATTGCCCAGACAGGGGTTAATATACTTTCCCGACACGATGATGTTGAACCGGGCTGGGGCTTGATCAAATACTTGATGGTTTTGCCAACAGCTATATTTGCGCTCATTTATTTTATTATTACCCCAGAGCCGATCGCATCAGTTAGTCATGAGATGATTCAGTGGAGTCTCATGTCAGCGGCCGGCATGATTGGTGGTTTTTATTTCTTTTTCTATTCGATAGCAAAAATTGGACCAGTGCGCACATCGAATGCGATGTTCTTTGAGCCCGTTTTCACCATAATGATTGGTATTCTTATTTTTCAGAATAGCCTCGCGCTAATGCAGTGGTTGGGCATATTGGTCATCATTGTTGCTACGAGTAGCCTTGAGATTTGGGGCAAGAAATATTCTTAATCTTTCACTTTTTTATGATGGCCTACAAACGGCTATCGTGATGAATGCCATCCTATGATGATTGTCATTGCACCCGACTCTTTTAAAGGAAGTCTATCTGCTAAAGAGGCCGCAGCATCAATAGCCCAAGGTTTTATCGATATCTTTCCAGACGTTGAAATTGCACAATTACCCATTGCCGATGGTGGCGAGGGTACAACCGAAACATTGGTTGCAGCCACGTCGGGAAACCCAACTCGACAAAGGTTTCTGGCCCATTGGGTGCCGTTGTAGATGCCCAATGGGGAATGCTTGGAAATTTAGAGGCGGGCGTTGTGGAGGTGGCATCCGCTTGCGGTTTGGATATGCTGGAATTAAGGGAGAGAAACCCGATGCAGGCGAGTAGTTACGGCTTGGGCGAGCTGATCCTTGCTGGACTCAATCAAGGTGTTCGTCACTTTATTGTTGGTTTGGGAGGTAATGCTTGCAACGATGGTGGTGCTGGCATGCTCCAAGCGCTTGGAATTCGCTTACTAGACGATAGGGGTGAAGAACTTGCAAGAGGGGTGGCAATCTTTACTCACTCAATAATATAGATATCAGTACACTGGACTGCCCCTTAAAGGATGTTCGCTTTGAGGTGGCTTGCGATGTTAATAACCCACTCCTTGGCGAATTTGGCGCTTCGGCTATTTTCGGCCCGCAGAAGGGGGCTGATGCTCAAATGGTTGCTGAACTTGACGCCAACCCTAAGCATTATGCCAATATCATTCATCAAGCTACAGGGAAAGATATTTCATTAACTGCTGGCGCAGGTGGTTTGGGTGCGGCTTTTCTTGCTTTTTTGAATGCAGAGCTCAAAAGCGGCATCGACATTGTTCTTGATGCGCTCAATTTCGAGAGTCATCTTGAGAGTGCTGATTTGGTCATTACCGGAGAAGGGCGTATTGACCACAGAGCTTTCATGGAAAAGCACCAATAGGCATTGCCAAACGCGCCAAACGACATCAATGCCCGGTGTTTGTTATTGCCGGATCGGTTGAGGATGATGTTGGCTTAATGAAAGCGCAGGGAATTGATGCTGTTTATGGTGTTGTCTCTGACGATATTACTCTTGAAGAGGCATTGACAGAGCCCTCAAAACACCTCACTAGCGTCTCTCGTCAGGTTGCTCGAGTCTGGCAGCAGGAATTAGGTGGTTAATTAAGTGTTTGGCTGCTGAGATGCTCGATGGCCTGAATCAAAGCCGAGTGATCACTATCCGCCAAGTCTAGCGACTCGCAAACGTTCATCATCTGTTGGCAGTTGGCTGTATTGGGCAATGCAACGGATACCGATCTTCAAGGCGCCGCACTTATTCATTTTGACGATAGTGGTGTGTTATCGAAGAAAATCGCCTATTTTTCAAAATTGCCATAATTTATTAATGATTATCTATTTTTTTTGAATATAATTAATGAATAAGTAAATTTATTTAATAAAAATACATATAGTTTAAAAGTTACTGTTATAATTATGGATAAATTAATTAGTTTTACATATTATTAAGGGGGTTTGATGGCTAACAACATTGAGTTGGACACATTTTTTGAGCAAGGCGCTCTAAAACGCGGCTTGCCATCTATGGCTTATACTGAAGAGAGTTTCCTACAAGCTGAGTGCGATACACTTTTTACAGATAACTGGGTTTTCGTCGGCTTTGTACACGAGCTTGAGAATCCAGGTGATGCTAACCCAGTTACAGTGGCAGGAAAGCCTGTTGTTCTTATTAAAAATGCCAAGGGTGAGATTGGTGCCTTTCATAATTCGTGTTCCCACCGTTGTTTAAAGTTGGTTGATGAGCCAACTAATGTTGGAGCAATGCTTATGTGTCCTTACCATGCTTGGACGTACAACCTCGATGGCGACCTTTGTGCGACGCCTTTCTTTGGTGGCGAGAAGCACCAACCAGCGGGTTTTGATATGTCAGAGCATGGTCTTAAGCCAGTTAGAATGGCAGTGTGGCATGACTGGATTTTTATCAACTTGAGTGGCGATGCGAGTGAATTTGAAGAGTATGCAGTGCCCCTAATAAAACACTTGGACGGCATAAACTTTGAGCAAATCAGCCCTGTGGCGACGCTCGATTTTGGCGAGGTGTCTTGCAATTGGAAATTCTTGATGGAGAATTTCATCGAGCCTTACCATGTGCAGTTTGTTCATCGTACGACAACAGACCAACCACTTGAGGATCATTATACAATCGTTGATGATGTGTGTCTTGGCAGTGCCGTTGACCTAGATGATAATGATCAGACAGGTGGCTCGCTGGCTGTTAGCTCGCGTTATTTAACGCTGTTCCCCAATTTTATTGTTGGGCGCTATTTCCCCGATCAATTAGGGGTTTATTTGAGTGTACCTGTGAACTCTGGACATACAACGCAAAAAAGGGTGATTTATACCACTGAAGGACAAACGCTTTCAACAAGTCAGGTCGATGCATTAAAAAAATTGTGGTGGGACGTGCACAAAGAAGATCATGCAATTTGCGAGCGCATGCAACTTGGCAGAACTTCGCCAGTTGCTGAAAACGGCGGCTTGCTTTCCCCTCATTGGGAGGATAGCGTTCATGCATTCCAAACAATGATAGCAACAGCTGTGACACGAAATATATAATTAAAACAAGGAGTTAAACTATGTCTGACGACAACAATAAACCAAATTATCGGCTTGCTCACACTATGATTCGAGTGTTGAATCTCGATAAGTCGATCAATTTTTATTGCAATATTCTTGGGATGGAGGTGCTTCGCAAGAATGACTATCCGGGCGGGCGCTTTACCAATGCATTTATTGGTTACGGACCTGAGGCAGAATTCCCAACTTTGGAGCTAACCCATAACTGGGATCAGGAAGATCATTATGATAAAGGTAATGGCTGGGGTCATATTTGTATTGAAACCCCAAATGTCCATGAAGCCTTTGAAGCACTTACTGCTCAAGGTGCTGAAGTTGTAGCAGCGCCAGCGCCGATGAATGCAGGAACGCGAATTCTGGCATTTTTAAAAGACCCAGACGGCTATATCGTCGAATTAAACGAAACAATCAGAAATTCTTAATAAGGAGAGAAAGTCATGAAAGACAAAACACCAAAACTGTATAAATTTAGTGATATTGAAAACCGTCTTCATACATTGGAGCCAGGTAAGTCTTATATCAAGCCATTCGTTACCAGTAATGTCAGTGACACTATGTGTGGTGGATTAAATTTTTTAAACAACGTGTCGGTGCCGTGGGACCTTACTTGTGATGAAATTATTTACTGTATGGAAGGGGAGTTCAGGTTGACTTGCGATGGCGAATCTTATACTTGCTCACCGGGGGATGTTCTATACATTCCAAAGGACAATCACATTGCTTATGAGTGCGATGAAAAGTGCGTGATTTTTTATGCAGCTTACCCGCACGATTGGAAGCAACAAGCAGGCATTACTTTTGTACCAGGCATTGATCCAGAAGATATGCCTCAAAATTAGGAGTCGGCCATGCGTGGAGGCGAAAAGTGCTAACAAAACCAAACCAAACTGCAGATCCGAGTGACGGTGAAAAATTGTTGCGCGTTCCCACTCGTGATACGCTTAAAGACAAGCTCAATCAACGAATCATCGATATGCTTGAAGCGGATGGTCGGCTGCCTTTCAAGGAGATTGCGACGCAGCTTGACGTCTCTGAGGGTACGGTAAGAAACCGCGTCAATCGAATGAAAGAGGCAGGCGTTTTGCAAATCAAAGCACTGATCGATCGTTCCGCCATTAATTACGCAACAGATTCGATGTTGGGCATTAAGGTGGCGCCAACTTCGAGCCCTAGTGAGGTTGCCAAACGGCTGAAGAATTGCAATGAAGTCGTTTTTATCATTTGGGTCACGGGACGCTATGATCTGCTGGTAGAGGTTGTTTCCGATGGCGATGATACTTTGAAGCGATTTCTTGATGAGCAATGCTTTAATACGGGCGACATACAAAATATTGAAGTAATGAAAGGCCTTGAGACTTTTAAGAACCAGTTCTTATTAAAGTCTCAAGATACGTTTTAATTAATATATTAACAATAGCTCTAAGGAGAAAATATGACAAATACATACCCTGCATCAATGGCCGAGGCACTGCCCTCAACGGCACGAGTCGATGAAGCTAAGACAATGCTTGAGAAAGCTGGCGTTAAATATATCCTCTCTTGCTGGATCGATTTACTTGGTATTCCAAAAACCAAGCCTGTTCCCATTTGTGAATTTGAAGAGCTATGCGCAGGTAAGGGCCCACAGTTTGCGGTTCATTCGATCTCATTCGTACCTGAGTTAGGCCCGGCTGATTCTGATCAAATTCCTGTTCCAGATTTGGACAGTTTGGTGATTTGTCCTTGGGACAAAACTTGCGCATGGGTTTTTGCAGACTTATGGTGGGAAGACAAGCCTTATAACTTATGCCCGCGTCAAACACTTAAACGCGCAGTTAAAGATGCTGAAGAGGCTGGTTATAACGCCTTTTGTGGTATCGAGCCAGAATTTATTGCTATGCGTTGGGAAAATGGTCAACCGGTCAAGGCTATTGATGATGATCCTGCAGTTGGCGAGGGCCTTCGTCCAAGACGTCAGGCCTTTGGTTACGATGTGGAATACAGCATTGAGTCGATGGGGTTTCTTGGAGAGATGATTGATATCTTGAACGGCCTTGGCTGGGGTGTTAAGGATGTAGTTGCGGAAGGTGCTTATTCACAATTTGAACTGGATTTTACTTATACCAATGTTCTTGAAATGGCCGACCGCCTAGTCTTCTTGCGAGTTTTATTGAAAGAGGTGGCGAAAAACCATGGCATGTTTATTACTTATATGCCAAAACCTACAATTGGTGATTGGCGCTCTGGCGCACATATCAACTTTAGTCTGACAAGCACAAGCGGCGGTGGCAATATCTTAGAGGGTGAAGACGGTAAGTTTTCACAAGAGGCCTACCACGCGATTGGCGGCATACTCAAGCATGGCCATGCAATAACAGCGCTTGCTTGCTCAACGGTTAATTCTTACAACGGATTGGTGCCTAAAGTGGGTGGATTCGAGGGGGGTACGGTCACTTGGGCACCAACCCATATGGCCTATGGCGATAACAATCGTTCGTGCATGGTGCGCCTCCCGCAAAATCGTTTTTGCATTGAGAATCGTGCCGCAGATATGTGTATGAATCCGTACTTATCATTGGCGCTTACAACGGCGGCAACGGTTGATGGTATTCAAAACAAGATCGACCCTGGCAAACCTCTAAATTTGGACTTGTACTCCTTGAGTAAGGAAGAAATTAAAGAAGCCGATATTACTTCATTGCCACGCAATCTACTCGAAGCGCTAGAGGCATTGCAAGAGAGTGATTTTGCCCACAAGGTTTTGGGTGAGTCAATGATGAAGCAATTTTTCGCCTATAAGATGGACGAATGGGATCGCTATCACCAAGCTGTGACAGAATGGGAAGTTGAAGAGTATCTTCGACTTTACTAATTAGTTCAACTGCGAGAACCCTTTGTGTTGACATAGAGTCACCACAAAGGGTTTGTTGGATGTAGTAAGGCAAGTCTTGAATTATTGAAATTTAGAGACCGTTTATATTTTTGGAGTTATATATGTGTGGAATTGTTGGGCTGTTTATAAAAAATCCAGCTTTAGAGTCTCAACTGGGCGCTTTAATTGCTCCTATGTTGAGTGAAATGACTGAGCGTGGGCCGGATAGTGCAGGAATGGCGGTATATCGTAACCCTCATGAGAGTGGTTGCAAAATTACTGTACTTGCTGAGGGCTTGACATTTGATTGGAGTGCGCTAGAGCTTGCGATTAAAGCGACATTCTCTTTGAATAAAATCGAGGTAACTCATAACCAGGCGGTATTATTTATTGATGCGCCAATCAATGAGGCTCAACAGTGGTTAGCGTCAAACTACAGTGAACTCAGTATCACCAGCGCAGGTACCAATATTGAAATTTTTAAAGGCAAGGGCGACCCTCTTGAATTTATCGAGAAGTTTGGTGTCAAAAATATGACCGGTACGCACGCACTTGGTCACACCAGAATGGCAACTGAAAGCGCAATTACGACAGAGCATTCGCACCCATTTTCTACAGGTCAAGATTTATGCTTAGTGCATAACGGCTCTTTGTCTAACCATAACCGTCTTCGCGAGACACTTCGTCGTCGTGGCGTTGATTTTAAAACTGATAATGACAGTGAAGTTGCAGCAGGCTATTTAAGCTGGCGTTTGAGTGAGGGTGATGATTTGGATCAAGCGCTTCATCATGCCATTGATGATTTAGATGGTTTCTACACTTTTGCAATCGGTACAAAAGATGGTTTTGCAGTGATGCGCGACCCAATTGGCTGTAAGCCTGCAGTGATGGCGGAGACCGATGATTGGGCGGCAATGTCATCAGAGTATCGTGCTATTGCAACTTTACCAGGTGCTGAAAATGCGCGTATCTGGGAACCAGAACCAACGCAAATTTATAGTTGGAAAAGGAGCTAATAATGAAAGAATTTAATTTAGACACCGATAGTGTCAGAGCCCTGAACAAAGCATTGCAAGCCGGCAATTCTGGCGATAACTTCAATGTCGACAATACCGGCGGTAAGCATGCACTGTCAGTGGGTTTAACAACAGCTGTTAATGTTGATATTAACGGCCACGTGGGTTACTACTGTGCCGGAATGAACCAACAGGCGAACATCACCATTAACGGCAATGCAGGACCGGGACTCGCCGAGAATATGATGTCTGGCGAAGTGCGTGTGACTGGGAATGCTTCTCAGTACGCAGCAGCAACAGCGCATGGCGGGCTTTTAGTTATTGAGGGCGATTCCAGCTCACGTTGCGGTATTTCGATGAAAGGCGTCAACATAGTTGTTGGTGGAAATATTGGCCATATGAGTGCATTTATGGCGCAATCTGGCTGTTTGGTTGTCTGTGGCGATGCAGGTGATGCGTTGGGTGATTCAATTTACGAGGCGCGTATTTATGTACGTGGCAAGGTTGCAAGCCTTGGCACAGATTGCATTGAAAAAGAAATGCAAGAAGAGCACAAAGTGCAGCTGGCTGAATTGTTAAGCCAGTCTGGCATAGAGCACAGTGTTGATGAATTTCGTCGTTATGGCTCTGCACGCAAATTATATAATTTTGATATTGATCAAGTTGACGCCTACTAAGGAGAAACAATAATGAGTAAAGATAACCCAGCACTAATTGAATCCGCCACTTTTCCGCGTCATGTGGTTGCAGAGATTCAGCGCGCTGCCAGTACAGGCATTTACGATATTCGCGGTTTTGGCGCCAAGCGTTCGCTACCAAGCTTTGATGACTTGGTCTTTCTAGGTGCATCTACTTCCCGTTACCCTCTTGAAGGTTATCGTGAGAGATGCACAACTGAAGTTGTTCTTGGCGGTCGATTTGCAAAAAATCCAATTCGATTAAAGACGCCAATTACCATTGCTGGAATGAGCTTTGGTTCGCTTTCAGCGCAAGCCAAAGAGTCTTTGGGTCGTGGCGCCACATTGGCAGGAACAAGCACAACAACGGGTGATGGTGGCATGACGCCAGAGGAAAGAGGTCACTCTAAAACCTTGGTTTATCAGTATCTTCCATCGCGCTATGGTATGAATCCAGACGATTTAAGAAAAGCAGACGCGATCGAAATTGTCTTGGGTCAAGGCGCAAAGCCCGGGGGTGGTGGTATGTTGTTAGGTCAAAAAATTTCACCAAGGGTTGCGCAAATGCGCAATCTTCCAGAGGGTATTGATCAACGATCGGCTTGTCGACACCCTGATTGGACAGGCCCTGATGACTTGGAAATTAAAATCCAAGAATTACGTGAGATCACCAATTGGGAAAAGCCAATTTACGTTAAAGTAGGCGCCACACGTGTATTCTACGATGTTACCTTGGCGGTTAAATCAGGCGCTGATGTGGTGGTGGTTGATGGCATGCAGGGTGGTACAGCGGCAACTCAAGATGTGTTTATTGAGCATGTAGGCATACCGACTCTACCAGCAGTGCGCATGGCTGTTGAGGCGTTGTTAGAGATGGACATGCATCGAAAAGTGCAGTTGATTGTTTCTGGCGGCATTCGCAGTGGTGCAGACGTTGCTAAAGCGTTAGCTCTTGGTGCAGACGCTGTGGCTATTGGTTCGGCAGCTCTTATTGCTCTTGGAGACCAAAGCCCTGAGTACGATGAAGAGTATAAAGCTCTTGGTTCTGCCGCAGGTTTTTGGGATGACTATCAAGACGGTAAAGACCCTGCCGGTATTACCACACAAGATCCTGAACTGTCGAAAAAATTAGATCCTGAAGTCGGTGGTCGACGACTGGCAAATTATCTCAACGTACTGACGCTGGAGCTTCAAACTTTAGCACGCGCGTGTGGCAAAAGCCATGTGCACAACTTAGAGCCAGAAGATATGGTGGCGCTCACAATGGAGGCAGCCGCTATGGCTGGCGTGCCATTAGCGGGAACGAACTGGATTCCAGGAAAAGGCGGCCTCTAAACATCATTCAATTTGACAATCAATAAGACAAAAAAGGAGGTCTTGTGTCCATCAAACTAAGTAAAGTGGCTGCTGAACGCGGCATTGAATATTTTCTGATTAGCTTTGTTGATCTGTTTGGTCATTTGCGTTCGAAGTTAGTGCCCGCAAGAGCGATCGATGGTATGCAAAAAGACGGCGCGGGATTTGCGGGATTTGCCGCTTGGTTGGATATGACGCCGGCACATCCAGATATGTTTGCCATTCCAGATCCTGAAAGCCTCGTTCAATTGCCTTGGAAGCCAGAGGTTGCTTGGCTCGCCTCTGATTTATGGATGGGTGGTAAGCCTGTTGAGGCCTCACCTAGAGTGGCGTTAAAGCGACAACTTGAGAAAGCCGAGGCTATGGGTTTCCGCATGAAAACTGGTGTTGAGTGCGAGTATCACCTCATCAATGAAGATGGCTCAAATATTGCAGACAGCAAAGACCAGCAGAATAAACCCTGCTATGATCAACAGGCCCTAATGCGTCAATATCCCATCATTAAGCAGATTTGTGATGCGATGATTGAGCTGGATTGGAATCCTTATCAGAACGATCATGAAGATGCCAACGGACAATTTGAAATGAACTGGGATTATGATGACGCACTGATAACTGCCGATCGTCATGTGTTTTTCAAATTTATGGTGAAATCTATTGCTGAGCTTCACGGTATGAGAGCAACCTTTATGCCAAAACCTTTTAGTCATTTAACAGGTAATGGTTGTCATTCACATATTTCAGTATGGGACTTGAAAGGCAAGAAAAACCTATTTAGTGGTGACGATGGCAAATATGGTTTAGGTTTGTCCCCATTAGCTTATCAGTTTTTAGGCGGAATTATGGAGAGCGCCGATCAACTCACAGCTATATTCAACCCTACCGTTAATAGTTTCAAGCGAATTAATGCGCCGCGTACACTTTCTGGTGCAACGTGGTCGCCTGATTCGATAACTTATGGTGGAAATAATCGCACCCATATGATTCGCATACCGGATGCTGGAAGGTTTGAGCTGCGTCTGATGGATGGCGCTGCAAATCCCTATCTAATGCAAGCAGGCATATTGGGTTGTGGCTTGGAAGGTGTGGCATCTAACAGAGATCCTGGCGCACCTCTGGATATAAACATGTATGAGCAAACAGAAAATTTGGAAGGTTATAAGCGCCTACCTAACAATTTGCTAGATGCACTTCGATTGCTAGATTCGAGCACGGTAATTCGAGAATGCTTGGGTGATGATTTGATCGACTCTTATGTTAAGTTAAAGAAGAAAAATTGGGACGATTACACCTATCACTTATCGCAATGGGAGCGGGATAATACTTTGGATTGCTAAAGAAGGATTGGTGCTATCCATCTATCTAAAATGACCAACTTTATAAAGTACAAACTGGGTGATGTGACGCTATTGTCAGACGAGGTTCTGCTTGACGCACATCTCGCCTATAAGACTTATGGTAAGCTTAATGCAAGCAAAGATAATGTTGTGGTTTTGCCGACTTTCTATACCGGCTCTCACCAAAGAAACGAGGGTTTTTTTGGCCCGGGCAGAGCGATTGATCCAAATAAACACTTCATTGTTTCTATTAATTTATTTGGCAACGGACTTTCGTCTTCACCAAGTAACGCACCATCGCCTCAAAATGGCTCATGCTTTCCTAAAATTAGTCTTTGGGATAATATTGCTTGTCAATATAAGCTACTAACTGAAGAGCTTGGTGTCGAGCGCATTGCGCTTGTCACTGGCTGGTCGATGGCCGGTTGCCAGGCTTACCAATGGGCAGCTCAATACCCTGATTTCGTTGACGCTATATTGCCTTTCTGTGCTTCTGCAAAAACTTCAATTCATAATCACGTGTTTCTTGAAGGTGTTAAAGCCGCATTGTGTGCAGACAGTCATTGGAATAAGGGTAATTACACCTCACCTCCCGTTATAGGTTTAAAGGCGTTTGCCAGAGTATATGCCGGTTGGGCATTCTCTCAAACTTTTTATCGGGACGAGTTGTTTAAGGAGATCGGCTATGAGTCGGCTGAAGCTTTACTACTTGATTGGGAGACGGATCACGCTGAGCACTGGGATGCCAATAACTTACTGACAAAGTTAACGACTTGGCAAGCGAGCGATATCAGTACTGGGCCGCTTTACAATGGTGATTTTCATCAAGCCCTCAGATCCATAAAAGCAAAAACAATCCTTATGTCTTGCGCGCAAGATTTGTATTTCCCGCCGGAAGATAATCGGATTGAAGCTGAGTTCATAGCAAATGCCGAGCTTAGAACGTATAACTCGCCTTGGGGGCACTGTGCTGCCAACCCAGGAAATGATTCTGGCTTCACAGCAGCACTTGAGCAATCTACCAGGGATTTGCTTGTTTAAGTTAATTTGAGATAGTCGTATGGCTTTATAAGGAGTAGAATTAAAACTCTTTTTTGTTATCTTGTAACTGTTTATGCTAAAAAGTCTTGAAACAAAAATCCCGCCACCGATGCTGGCTGCACTGTTCATGTTTGGCATGTGGTTGATAGACCAAAATATACTAGGTTCTGCGCTTGATGAAACGGTGCGATTATCTGTTGCAATTGGACTTGCCTCATTCGCGATACTGTCCTCAGTTCTAGGTGTTGTGGCCTTTGTTAAGGCAAAAACAACTACCAATCCACTGCAGCCAGGGAAGGCCGGCACCTTAGTGACAACAGGTATTTACCAATACACTCGAAACCCAATGTACCTTGGTTTCCTTTGCTTGCTTTTGGCTTGGGGCGTGTTTCTTGCTAATGGCTTTTCCTTGATTCTGGCGATACTGTTTGTACCCGTAATGAACCTATTGCAAATCATTCCCGAAGAAAGGGCAATGGAGCTAAATTTTAGAGAGCATTACATAACCTACAAAGCAAGAGTTCGTCGCTGGTTTTAGGGTGGGAGTTGAACAGGGTGGGCGATAAAATTGTTGTTGAAATGCCAATGTTCCTGGCTATACCCATAACGTGAACAAGATTAAATACTCAGCAATTAGAAAGGCTTTGCCCAAGGTGGATGAAAACAGTGCAACTCGATCTTGAGGCAAAGAATATCATCAGAAGAAATCCTACCAAGCCGCTTACTTGGTGTCAAATGTAGTGGCCGTGCTATAAAATAGCCATAAATTTCAACATTGAGAATATCACTAATTTATGAACCCAATCATTTCCATTGATAAATTATGCAAAACTTATGACACAGGTTTTGAGGCCTTAAAGAATATCTCTCTCGATATCAAAGAAGGTGAAATTTTAGCCCTTCTGGGGCCAAATGGCGCTGGAAAAACAACGCTTATTTCTGCGATTTGCGGTATTGTTTCTCCGAGCGCTGGTACCGTTACTGTCGCTGGTAAAGATATTATTAAAGACTTTCGTCAGACAAGAGAGATTATTGGATTGGTGCCACAAGAGTTAACGATTGGCGCATTCGAGACAGTTTGGGGCACTGTTAATTTTAGTCGTGGACTGTTTGGTTGTAAGAAGGATGAGGCTTATCTAGAACAGTTATTGAAAGATTTATCTCTTTTTGATAAAAAAAATGACGAATTAAGGGCGCTCTCTGGCGGCATGAAGCGTCGTGTATTGATTGCTAAAGCATTATCGCATGAGCCAAAAATATTGTTCCTAGATGAGCCGACAGCAGGTGTTGATGTTGAGTTAAGAAAAGACATGTGGGCGATTGTTCGTAAACTTCGCGCCTCAGGTGTGACCATTATTCTTACCACACACTATATTGAGGAAGCTGAAGAGATTGCTGATAGGGTTGGCGTCATTAACAACGGTGAGTTGCTATTGGTTGAGGAGAAAGACCAACTGATGGTGAACTTTGGTAAAAAACAACTTCTTTTGGAATTGAGTGAACCTGTTGAGTCTATCCCTGAATCTCTATCGTTGTTTGATCTTGAAGTGTCGAAAGATGGCTATTCAGTCACCTATACTTACGATCCCACAGGGGGTGGTGCAGAAATCGCCGACGTCTTGCAAGCAATTAGCAAAGCGGGCTTAGCATTTAAAGATCTGAAAATTTCGCAAAGCTCGCTTGAAGATATTTTTGTTGATTTGGTAAGGGGGGTGGCATGAATTTCCGTGCAATCAAGGTGATTTACGTCAATGAAATGACGCGTTTTTGGCAGACTTTGTTTCAGAGCATTGCTTCTCCAGTAATTTCAACGGCACTGTACTTTATTGTTTTTGGTGCGGCAATTGGCGCTAGTATTGATAAGATAGAGGGCGTCTCTTACGGCCTCTTTATTGTGCCAGGCCTGACTATGCTCTCCATTCTGACGCAAAGCATTTCTAATGCTTCCTTCGGTATTTTCTTTCCAAAATTTACCGGCACAATTTATGAGCTTCTCTCGGCGCCTATTTCGTTTTATGAGGCGTTGATTGGCTTTGTAGGCGCAGCTGCAACCAAATCACTCATTTTGGCTGTTATCATCTTAATCACAGCCAGTTTCTTTGTCGAGTTGCAAATTGCCCACCCTATATGGATGATATCTTTTCTTGTGCTTACTTGCATCACCTTTAGTTTGTTTGGATTTATCATTGGTCTTTGGGCGGGTAACTTCGAAAAGCTGCAAGTGGTTCCACTGTTAATCGTTACCCCTCTGGTTTTTTTGGGCGGCAGCTTTTACTCGATAAGCATGCTGCCGGAGTTTTGGCAAAAAGTCACCCTGTTTAATCCAGTGTTGTATTTGGTTAGTGGTTTTCGCTGGAGTTTCTTTGAGGTTTCTGACGTCAGTGTTGGCACTAGTTTAATGATGATTTTGATTTTTCTGAGTGCCTGCCTTACGGTTGTCGCTTGGATGTTCAAAACAGGCTATCGACTCAAGCAGTAGAATTCATTTATCTCTTGGAGATTTTGTTAAATTCGATTACAATGAAGGTTTTTTGGAAAGTCTGATGAGCTATGGAGCAGATACTGATTAACCAACCAATTGCATTCCCAAAAACCTTGCCAGAAGGTTGTCAATATTTGGAGGATGAGCCAACTTACGATCCCGACAAACATTTGGCGTTAGAGTATCCCGAAGAGTCATTATCTTTACGAGATTTTGGCTACAGTGAGGCCGAAATTGCACAATGCCCTACAGATTATGGTATTTCAGGAATAGCACGATTGTTATCAGATGATGGCGTGGTTGCATTGATGAGCGTCACCCAGAAATTGAGGGTCTATACGGTTGGTGGTGAGAGAATTCAATACATGTTACGGGGTGGTGTGTATCGATCTCAATTTTTGCGGGATCTGTGTTTATGTCCAAGGGTGAGTGATTTTTTATCAGAAATCTACGGCATTCCTGTTGCACCACATAGTATTCCTCTACATTTAGGGCACTGCAATTATGCGCCAGATGATCTTGATCGAGCTGTCGACAAATGGCATAGCGATACGCTGGGATTGGATTATGTGTTAATGGTTTCAGACCCAAGAGGGCAAGTGGGTGGTGAATTTCAATATTTTTTGGGCACGAAGGCCGAAGTGGCAGAAATTGTGCGCAACGGTCAACCGATGCCTGAAGATCGAATCGTCAGCCCAAACTTCCCCGGACCGGGTTATATGGTAGTGATGCAGGGCGGAATGATTGTCCACCGCGGGGCGAAGTTAAAGGAGGTTTATGACCGTATAACAATGGTAAATGGCTACGTACCACTCGATACCACCTCACCCGACCCCTCGCGTTTTTCTGATATTAAAGCGGTTGACCCTCACGACGTTTTGTTTCCTGAGTGGGCGCGCCATAAGGCGTGGTTGGCTCGAGGTCGACTTGATCGCTTGATTGATGAGTTGCCGTTTACCAAAGACAGGGGGTATATTATTGGCGAGCTTAAAGCTGCAATTCAAGAAGTTGAGGTTGCTATCAACGATCTTGGAGATGAGACGCCAGGCGCTTCAACGAATTACGGAGATTTGTAAGCGATATGCAATCAAATGCAGAAACCGTCGAAGATTATTTAGCTGAAATTCCAATAGAAAGATTGGAGGGTTTTCTGCTCAAATAAAACGCCATTTATTGCCTCAATTGCCGGCACCTTTATGTTTCCAATATTTATTGTTTGGGCGTACCATTATCAGTCTCAGTGGCATTCACCGTTGTTTGATCTTAATTACAATTATTTTCTCACCGCAACTATTTTTCTATTTACTCTAATTCTTTATAAACACACGCCCAATTACAAGCAATGGCTAAAAAACAGGAAGGTTTGATTAGTATTAGTCAGCTATTTATTTATCCAATTAAGTCTCTTTCGGGTGTTTCACTTCAACGAGCCAAAATTGGCCAAAACGGCTTTCAACATGATAGAGAGTGGATGATTACTGATAGTGATTATCACTTTGTTACTCAACGTCAAATTGCATCCATGGCAACAATTAGAGTGGAGATTGATTCAGCCAAACTCACGCTGAGTAGCTCAGACTCCAGGTCTTTAATTATTTCGCTAGACTCTGAGCGAAAAACATTGGTTTCTGCAACGGTTTGGGCAGATAAATGTGCGGCATACGATGAGGGTGAAGAGGCATCTGTTTGGCTGACACACTATCTGGGAAAATACAAAGGTTCGAACTTAAGGCTCGTGAGATTTTCAGCCAATGAGAGGCGCCCCGTACCGGATGAGTATTTAGATGATGAGAGGGCCCAAAGTGCATTTTCCGACCAGTTTCCTTATTTAATAACTACGAGCGAAAGCCTTGATTGTTTAAATAATAACCTTATGAAAAACGGCGCATCGGCAGTGACGATGGATCGTTTTCGAGCAAATGTTGTTCTTGAAGGGCTTGATAAAATAGAGGGAAAAACATCGTATTATCTTGAAGAGGTCACTGGTCATTATCAATTCTCAATGAAAAAGCCATGTACTCGCTGCAAAATCACAACCATTGATCAAGATACGGGCACTATTGAAAATTTAACAGAGCCTTTGGCAACACTTATCAAAATGAATTTTAGTGGCAATGGAAAAAATGCAGTATTTGGACAAAATGCAATTGTAACTAACACCTCAAGCCTAGAAACTTATGTGGGGGTTGGGGATCAACTACTGCTAGGTTGGTATAAATCAGTGTAGAATCAAACTTATTAGTGTTGCCTTTTGGAGTGATTGTGGAAAGACTGGCTTATGTGTTATTGGCTACCGCAGCATTGTGGTGGATTCTAGGGCCTGAAGAGGGTGCTTCATTTAGGTTTATGATGATTACCGGAAGTGCCGGTATCGTGCTACTGGTCATCAAGGTTATTATTGAACGGCTTACAAATACAGAAGATAAGCATTATTCTAAAACAATAGAGAAATAGTGGAGGTAAAGTGTTAATTACAACTCAGGATGCTTTTGCAGACTACAATATAGTCGAAACGATTGGCTTGGCTAAAGGCAATACAATACGCTCTAGACATGTGGGCAAGGATATTCTTGCTGGTTTACGCACTTTGATTGGCGGTGAGATTACTGAATACACTAAGATGATTGCCGAATCTAGAGAGCAATCGATGGACAGGATGATTGCTGAGGCAAAATCAATGGGTGCTGATGGCATAGTCTGCGTAAGGTTTACAACGTCAGCAGTACTTCAAGGTTCGGCAGAATTATTTGTTTATGGCACTGCGGTTAAATTGGAAAAAAATCAGTCAGACTCTTAATTAGCTAGAGCAATCGAATTTAGGCTATTTTCGCTCTTCCAAGCGTGACCGTAAATGACTTCGTATGTTGCCGGTAATTTACCGTCTTGTCGGTATGCTTCATACATCTCAATCATCTTACTAAACTTTGTTTTCCCTGTTAGGGATTTCGAGCGATTGTGCACAGTTTGTGCACCAATACCTTTTAAGTCACGCATCAAGTCGACAGCTTTATCATAGGTAAGTGTTAGGGCTTCCATCTCCATAATTGGACTGTTAAAGCCTGATTGCAGCATTTGATCACCTACATCATGCATATCGGTAAATGAATTAACATGAGGCTCAGAATCAACAACTGACCAACTACGCTTTAACTCTTTTAATGTGTCTGGCCCAAATGTAGAGAAAAGCATCAATCCACCTGGTTTCAGTACTCGGTGGCATTCATCAAATAAACTCTTTAAATCCGTACACCATTGCATCATCAGGCTTGAGGCTATGAAATCAATACTATTGTCAGCAAATGGCAATTGGTACGCGTTCGCACAGACATTGTGATTGTTAGTATTAGCCCGCAAAGATTGTTGGGCAAAATCAACGCAAATCAGATGTGATTTTGGACGCTTTTTGGATAATTTTTCACTTAAGAGGCCTGTGCCAGCGCCTAAATCTATCATCACCATAGGGTCTATAGAAATGACGTTGAGCTTCTCTGAAAGGCGGAAAGCCACCTCTTCTTGCAAGGCTGCGTGGGCGTTGTATTGCGATGCCGCTTTGTTGAAGTTTGGTCTTATTGAAGGCATTGTGCAAGTTGTGACGTAAGATTATTCATTAGTTTGAAATATTGGTTAGAGCCACTTTCTAATTCATTGCCTAGAATACTAATCTCTTCGCGTTTAATAGGCATGTCTTCAGTTAGAATCTTGGTTTTCTTGACGCTAACTTGGTTGGTGTGTAGTAGGCATTTTGTTTGTTGCTGCCTCATTAATTTTTTGGCATTTAATACAGCGCGAATACTTAGTCTTGAGCCGTGAAAAGGGGTGATAACGATGGGCTGACTCAGATTGTGAGATTTTTCAAAATACTGCAGTGTGTCTGAATAATTGGCAAAATTTATTACACCAACACTTGCCATCTTTAGGTTTATGTCTTTTTCTAATTTTAGTAGTTTGGCATTAAGCACCTGTAGATTACTGGTGTAGGTTGATTCATTGATTGTATCGAGCTTGATTAAGCGTTGTGCCACTTGCTCAGCAATCAATTTAGCATTATTAATATCCAGCCAAAGATGGTAATCATACTCCTGGTTATGATCGTCGTGATCGTCGTGATCGTCGTGATCGTCGTGATCGTCGTGATCGTCGTGTTGTGCGTCATCTACACCTCTGTAGCTGTATAAGTTTTCAAGCTTTAATTCTGCAATTATTATTTGAGATGAGGGGCTGTAATTACTTAGCGCACTGGTTAAGCCAGATTCAAAATTTGGGCTTATCGAGATGATTAAATCAGCATTTTCTAGAGCGCTTGCTTGTGAAGGGCGAATGTGAAAGTTGTGTGCAGAGTCATGCGATTTAAGCAATAAATGAGGTACTGAAACTCCTTGCATAAGGCTTGAAACGATTGAATGGATTGGCTTAATACTAACCACGACACTAGGTGCAATTTGTGCGCTAGCATTAAACGTGAGAATCAATAATAGCAAACCTAGATGGAAACGAAAGATCATTACATGCCTCTAAAAAAACAGAGTTAAATTATACTCGAATGCAATCTAATGCTGAGCAATGACAATCACTCTTTTTGGTGCCGGATGGCCTTCAATCGTCAAGTTATCATCCATTGGGTCGAGAAAGTCTTGGAGTGAGGCGCCATTCTCACCAATCCATTTTGTTCGGCGCTGCTCCTCAGTGGAGGTTTTGCAAGTATTAACAGTATTGACTTTAGCAAACCCCGCCTCTTTTAGCCAAGATTCAAGTGTTTTAATACTGGGCAGGCAATGAACATTTCGCATTCTTGCATAACGATCTTTCGGAATAAGCGTGTGACCACCTGGCCCATCAACAACAAGTGTTTCCATGATGAGTTCGGCCTTGGGGGCCATCATTCTTTTCAGTTGTTGCAAGTGCAACATATGGTCTTTTTGATGGTACAAAACACCCATGGAGAAAACACTATCAAAAATGGCTGCTGGCGCCATCTCTTCAAGCCTAATAGGTAGTACGTGTGCAGTTTCGCAGTTTGATGTCAATGATTTAATCGCTTTGAATTGATAGTTAAACAATAAAAATGGCTCAATGCCAAGCGCTAAGCTGGCCCCCTCTAGTGCCATTCTTAGGGTGAAGTAGCCGTTTCCTGCACCCACATCTAAAACTTTTCTACCTTTAAGGGGGCGGATGTGTTGTTCGAGGCGCTCCCACTTCATATCCCCTTGCCATTCACTTTCTAGCGCTAAATTTTCAATTAAAAATGGCCCTTTGCGCCAAGGCATTAGTTGATTAAGACCCTGTGTTAATGATGCTTGGTCAACTGTGGAATTATTTATACAAATGTAGGGTTTGGTAACATTTGCGATGCCTTTTTTGTCGCATTGGATGGAATTAAGAGCGTTGGACCATTTGGGTATATTGCCGTTTTTGACTTGCAAGGCCGCTTGACCTGCCTTTAGCCATTGTGTCGTGATATTTTTGTGGTCAAACTGATTAAAAAAAGTTTGTATGTCATTCAGCATAATAATTCAACAAGAACGTTGTTGTAAAAAATATAAGTAGTATAAAATATTCGCAATAAAGGAGCTTGTTTACTTTTTACTAATGGAGGTTAGTGTGACAAACCAATTATTTAAATTTTTATGTGTTTTATTGCTGGCGGGTAATGTCGTTGCTGGCGGTGATGATCGCGATTCAGGACCGGTTGAGTCTTTAGATGAGGTGGTGGCATTCGACCCTTGTACTGATGAAGGTGGCGCTGACACAATGTACACGTCTCTTATCTTGTCAAGTGACAGTGGTTTTGCTGGGGGCGAGATTATTTCTGCTGAAAGTGGCACTCAAGCAATTGTCGCCTCTTACGATGATGAGACGCACACTTTGATTTATTTTCAGACTGCCGAAACAGGTTACGGCTCGTTTGCTGAAGACGACGTGATAACGGGGGCACTTTCGGGTGTAGGAACAATTACGGAGGTGGTTGTAGAAGCTGCAATGCCTTGCGGCGAGCAAATGGTCTCAATTGATGAAGAAGCGCTTGAAATGACTCTGGAGCCTAAGACTATTCTTGAAGAAGCGACGGATAATGTTGTTGAATTTTTCGAAGAAACTTTCGAAAGTATGACAGAGACTTGTGAAGATACATTTGAGTCTGACGATGAACTTGTGGCCAATACTTGTGCAATTGTCTTGACTGGTATGTTGATGCTTTAATATCCACCAAGTATCAATAAAAAAGCCCGCTGATGCGGGCTTTTTTTATACACAATGAAAACCCTATATTTCTAACAGTGAGTTTTCTTTATCGCCCAGTGTTTTTTCGATCTCAGCAATATGTGCGTCGGTGATTTTCTGGATATTATCTTCAGCACGGTGCGCTTCATCTTCTGAAACTTCTTTTTCTTTTAGTAAGTCACGATAATCAGAAATCGCATCTCTACGAATATTTCTAATGGCAACTTTTGCATGCTCGGCTTCATCACGGACGACGCGTACCAATTCTCTGCGACGTTCCTCCGTTAGTGGCGGTAATGGGATGCGCATAATTTGCCCCATTGTTGTTGGGTTTAGACCTAGGTCCGATTTCATTATTGCCTTTTCAATTGGCCCAACCATGTCTTTTTCCCAAGGAGACACTTTGAGTGTTCTTGAGTCCTCGGCACTGATGTTAGACACCTGAGAAATGGGAACCATCGAGCCATAATATTCCACTTGAATCTGCTCCAATAGAGAGGGGTGCGCTCGTCCAGCGCGAATCTTGCCAAAATTAGCTTCCAAAGCGGCAAAGGATTTTTTCATACGATCATCTGCATCGTTATGAATTTCATTAATCATGTTAAATCTCCGTTTTGACTCACAGTTGTACCAACTGAGCGTCCATTTAAAATATTTGATAAGGTATTGATGTCGTCCAGCATAGAGAAAACGCAAATATTGATATTGTGTTCCCGGCAAAGCGCAAATGCAGCTGTGTCCATGACCGCTAGATTCTTTTCAATGGCTTCGTTAAAACTTAAGGCATCGTATTTTACTGCGTTTGCATTATTAGCGGGGTCAGAGCAATAAATGCCATCGACTTTAGTGGCTTTGAAGACCACATCCGCCTCAACTTCGATAGCCCTGAGTGCAGCACCCGTGTCGGTTGTAAAGCACGGACTGCCGGTACCTGCTGAAAATATAACCACCTTGCCTTGAGACAGTGCTTCTTTGGCTTTATTGTGATCAACTGGATCACAAACGCCACCACCAATCGGAAAGCCAGACATCACGGTCGAGGCTATTTGGTTTCTTTTGAAGGCATCTGCAATGGCTAAGGCATTCATCACTGTTGCCAACATGCCAATATGGTCGCCAGTGACGCGATTCATGCCCACTTTGGCTAGGCTTGCACCACGAAAAATATTACCGCCACCGATCACAATAGCCACTTCAACGTCTAAATCCAGTGCAGAGCGTACGATTGAGACTACTTTGTCTAGGGTTTTTGGGTCAATACTATTGCCGTCGCTAGCTAAGGCTTCGCCGCTAAGCTTAAGTAGAATTCGACTGTATATAGCCATTAAATCAATGAATTCATTACAAAATAGTGATTTTACACAAGGCATGAGTATAATTAACCCTTTGTCCCTCAATAAACTAGCTTGTTACTATGGATATGATCAGCATCCGCGGCGCCAAAGTTCACAACTTAAAGAACATTGACGTCACCCTTCCTAGGAATAAGCTCGTTGTCATTACTGGTTTGTCCGGATCGGGCAAGTCATCATTGGCGTTTGACACTATTTATGCCGAGGGTCAAAGGAGATATGTCGAATCTTTGTCGGCTTATGCAAGACAGTTCCTGTCCTTAATGGAGAAGCCAGATGTTGATCATATTGAAGGCCTGTCCCCAGCCATTTCGATTGAACAAAAAGCCACTTCACACAACCCTAGATCAACGGTCGGCACAATCACTGAAATTTATGATTATCTGAGATTACTGTATGCCAGAGTTGGTACGCCAAAATGTCCAGAGCATGGAGTGCCGCTCGCCTCACAAACTATTTCACAAATGGTGGACAGTATTCTAGAGCTTCCTGAGGCTGAGAAAATACTGATTCTTGCGCCAATTGTGCAGAACCGCAAGGGTAGTCATAAGAAATTACTAGAAGAGTTGTCTCACCAAGGGTTTTTAAGGGCGAGGGTCGACGGTGAAATTCTTTACCTTGAGGATATTGATGATTTAGACGGGGCAAAATTCCACACCATTGACATTGTAGTCGACCGATTAAAGGTCAGAAACGATATTTCATCAAGGTTGTCCGAATCACTTGAAACGGCTCTTAGTATGAGTGCTGGAATTGTCAAAATAGGACCCATGGAAGAGGATGTTGATTGGCAAGAAATGACTTTTTCGTCTAAGTTTTCATGCACGCATTGTGGCTATTCTTTGAGCGAACTAGAGCCACGACTTTTCTCTTTTAACAACCCAGTGGGTGCGTGTGAAGCTTGTGCTGGTTTGGGTGTCAAAGAGGTCTTTGATGAGAATAAGGTAGTAGCCAATCCAGAGTTAAGCCTAGAAGATGGGGCAATTTATGGCTGGAGTAAGCACAATGCTTATTTTTATCAAATGCTTTTTATTGTCGCCAATTATTACGGTTTTGCAATTGACAAGCCATTCAATGAATTAAGTTCGGAGCATCAACACATCATTCTTTTCGGTAGTGGCGAAGATGAAATGGATTTTTCAAAAATAAAAGGCAGAAAAGGTTGGTCGAATAAGAAGAAGCCTTTTGAAGGAGTGATTCCTAGAATGATGCGGCGCTACGAAGATAGTGAAATTCGCAGTGTTAGGGAAGAATTGTCACGATATGTGGTGAGCAAGCCTTGCGCGACGTGCCACGGTGATCGCCTTAATACGGCGGCACGAAATGTCTTCATTCGAAACAAAAATCTTTCAAGTATTACTAAGATGTCTATCGGCCAAGCATTTGAATTTTTTGACACGCTTGAGTTGGAAGGAAAGCGCGGCGAAATTGCTAGCAAAATTCTTAAAGAAATTGTTCAGCGCCTGCACTTTTTAATTAATGTCGGCCTAGATTATCTTTCGTTAGAGCGAAAGGCCAATACCCTTTCGGGTGGTGAAGCGCAAAGAATACGTCTGGCTTCACAAATTGGCGCAGGATTAATGGGCGTACTCTATGTATTGGATGAGCCATCAATTGGACTGCATCAGCGCGACAATCAAAAATTACTTGATACCTTGATTTACTTGAGGGATTTAGGCAATACTGTTATCGTTGTTGAGCACGATGAAGATGCTATCAGGCAAGCGGATTACGTGATTGATATTGGCCCTGGTGCTGGCGTGCATGGCGGCGAGATCATCGCCTATGGCACACCTGAGGAGGTTATTGCAAATACAAACTCTTTAACTGGTGATTATCTTAGTGGTCGTCAAGCCATTCAAACGCCAAAGACTCGAAAAAAATCCGACCAATGGCTGCGCATTTTTGGTGCTAGTGGTAATAATTTAAAGGGCGTTGATTTGGAAATCCCTGTTGGTGCCCTTACTTGTATTACTGGTGTCTCAGGGTCTGGAAAATCTACATTGATTAACAACACACTATACTTATTGGCTGCAAAAATACTCAATAGAGCCCAGGTGGAAATCGCCCCTTATAAGAGTGTCGAGGGCATGGAATTGTTTGATAAAGTGGTCAGCATTGATCAAAGCCCTATTGGTAGAACGCCAAGATCGAACCCAGCAACTTATACCGGAACCCTCACCCTTATTAGAGATTTGTTTGCGCAAACCTTGGAGTCTCGATCAAGAGGGTATAAATCAGGGCGCTTTAGCTTTAATGTGCAGGGTGGGCGTTGTGAGGCCTGTAAAGGCGATGGCTTGATTAAAGTTGAGATGCATTTTCTACCCGATATTTATGTTTCTTGTGATGTCTGCAATGGGCACCGTTACAATCGTGAGACATTGGAGATTACCTACAAGGGTAAAAGTATTGCCGATGTATTAGAGATGACCGTTGAGGATTCACTTGAGTTTTTCCATGCGATCCCGAAAATTTCACAAAAATTACAAACATTAATGGATGTTGGTTTGAGTTACATCACTTTGGGTCAAAACGCGACCACTTTATCTGGTGGTGAAGCGCAACGAGTGAAGCTGTCAAAAGAACTGTCGAAAACAGACACAGGCCAAACGCTCTATATTCTAGATGAGCCAACTACTGGCCTGCATTTTCATGATATTAATCAGTTGCTTGGTGTTATCTCTCGCTTGAGAGATAGGAATAACACGATTGTTATTATTGAGCACAACTTGGATGTGGTTAAAACAGCTGATTGGGTGGTTGATTTGGGACCAGAAGGGGGCGACAAAGGCGGAGAAATTATCGCTGTTGGGACACCTGAAGAAGTTTGCCAGTCAGAAAAATCGTTTACTGCTCATTACCTCAAACAACACCTTTAGGGCAGTTCTTGATGGTCTACTAAAATGAGATGGAAGCTGCTGCCGCCGTTGGTTTTTTTGATTAAAACAGGTAAGTAGTTGTGCTTTTTCGACAAGTTGAGCGTCAAACGTAATTCAGGACAGTCGATTTTTATAGTTTGTAGTTTTTCACCGTTGATTTCAACCACTTCACTGCCTATGACATTAAAGCTCTGAGGTTTTATACCTTTGCCATCAGCTACTTGATAGGTAAAAACTTTTTGCTCTGGCTGATTGCTTATGTCTTGAGAAAGTACAAGATAAAGGTTGAGTTCGTCAACAACTTTGCCTGGACCTGTTTTCCAAAACTTGGCCCCGCCAATTATTGAGTAACTCTGGTCTACGAAAATATTAATCTCAATCTTTTTATTGACAGCGTCGCCTTTTGTTTCCGTAAGTCCGTAGTAGCTACTAATGAGCTGTTGGTTGATTACTATCCCCGAACTTTTTTCTGACCTCGAGTAGTTGTACAGAGCGCGCCAAAGAGGACTAACCGAGGCTTTGCTAGTGTAAATATAGTGATCATTGTTAGCTTCAAGCTTAAACTCAGCATTGCCAATCTTGATGCTGCTTAGAGCCATGCTGGCGTAAAGATCGTAGCTGGCCTTATAAGGGCTGAGTGCGTGTGAGCTTATTGAGAAAATCAACCCCAGACAAAGGATGAGTCCTTTTTTCATATTACTTGTCCATCCAGTGTTGCAGTTGTCGCATCAAGAAGTTTTAATCTGCCCTGAGTATACCAGTGAATCACTTCAGGATATAAAACATGCTCCTGCTTTAGAACTTTAGCAGCAAGGGTTTCGGTGCTTTCTTCGGGGTTAATTTTAACCTTTTTTTGCGCAATTACAGGGCCGCCATCAAGTGTTTTTGTGACAAAGTGCACGCTTGCGCCATGTAGGGTATCGCCTGCATCAATGGCTTGCTGATGGGTGTTCAATCCAGGGTATTTTGGTAACAGGGATGGATGAATGTTGAGCATTCGCCCTTGGTATTTATTGATGAATTCATCCGTTAGAATTCTCATAAAGCCAGCAAGAATCACGATATCAGGCTGATGCTCATCAATCACGCTCATCAGCGCTTGATCAAAGTCCCTTCTTGACTTGAAAAGTTTATGATCAAGAATGCAACTGGGAATATTAGCTTTGGCAGATCTTTCTAGGCCGTATACGTCGGGCCTATTGCTTACGACGCATTGTATTGAGAGATTAATTTTCTCTGCATTGTCGATGATGGATTGTAAATTAGAGCCGCCACCAGAGATGAGAACAACACCATTCATGGTCTAAATAATAACTTGCTCACCAGTTGACTCGACTACTTCGCCGATTAGCCATGCCACTTCACCCAATTCGTTTAGCTGGTTAATGGCTGCCTCACTTCCTTCTTTAGGTACAACGACTACCATGCCAACGCCGCAATTCAGTACCCGATGCATTTCACTGGATTCAATATTGCCTTGGGCTTGAAGCCATTGAAAAATTTCTGGCATTTGCCATGAATCTAAATCCAGTTTTGCCGCGAGGTGCTCAGGTAAAACTCTAGGGATGTTTTCTAAAAGGCCGCCGCCGGTAATATGAGAAATAGCGTTTACTGTGTGGTCTTCAATCAATGAAAGTATCGACTTAACATAGATTTTTGTTGGTTTGATCAGGGCGTCCAGTTGTTTTGCACTGGGCTGAGATCTTTCTAACACCTTGCGAATCAAGGAGTAACCGTTGGAGTGAGGGCCAGATGAGGCTAGGGCAACAATATGATCCCCCATTGACACCTTTGAGCCATCGATAATTTTACTTTTTTCGGCAATTCCTACACAAAAACCCGCTAGGTCGTACTCCTCGCCTTGGTACATGCCCGGCATTTCGGCAGTCTCACCACCAATCAATGCGCAGCCTGATTGAATACAGCCCTCACCAATACCAGAGATGACCGAGGTTGCAATGTCGGTATTGAGTGAGCCCGTTGCGTAATAATCGAGAAAAAACAAAGGCTCTGCACCTTGAACAATAAGGTCGTTGACACACATTGCCACCAAATCAATGCCAATTGTGTCGTGTTTATTGAGCATTTCTGCTACTTTTAATTTTGTACCAACACCATCAGTGCCTGAAATTAAAACCGGGTTATTGTACCTATCAAGCGGGATTTCAAACATTGCACCAAAGCCACCCAATCCAGCCAAAACACCAGGGCGCATTGTGGATTTGGCAATCGGTTTGATTTGCTCTATAAGGTCATTACCCTTGGTGATATCTACGCCGGCGTCTTTGTAAGTCAATGATGACATCTTGGTTTTTCCGTATAATTAAAGGCTAGTGATAAACGATTAGAAATCAACATATATGGGTTTTTCAATGCTTCCTAATGCGCTTTCAATATTGCGCATTATTTTAACAGTTCCGATTGTTATAGCGCTATTAAAAGAACAATATTTTTTGGTAATGATATTGTTTTTTTCAGCCGGCGTTACCGACGCGCTCGATGGCTGGTTTGCCAAGCAATTCTCCCTGCAATCAAGATTGGGTTCGATCCTCGATCCAATGGCGGACAAAATTCTTCTGACCTGTACTTTTATCACCCTGTATTGGGTTGAAGTTCTGCCTTTATGGCTATTACTGCTTATTTTCTTTAGAGACTTAATTATTGTAGCCGCAACTGTGGGCTATTTTCTTGGTCAAGAGGCGAGTGAAAATGAGCGTTTGCAGCCAACTTGGATCAGTAAGTTAAACACCGTGTTGCAAATTATCTTGGTGTTGTTTGTGGTTTTGGCGCAACTGCAAGAAGGTCTTATAGAGTGGTTTGAGATTGCATTTATTGTTGTGGCTACCTCGACAACCCTCAGTGGCGCAGACTATATGTGGCTTTGGATTAGGCAGTTTGTTTTGCAAGAGGCTAAGAAATGAATCAATTGGGTTTACCCATCTCATTGAATGTTCAAATGTCGCTGGAAAATTTTGTAGCCAATGCACAAATACAAAAAGCCGTTAGTCAACTTTTTAGCGCCGATACAGCCTCTGAGATCTATGTTTATGGCGGCCCTGGCAGTGGTAAAACACATCTTTTACAGGCTGTTATTTTTTACGCTATGGAGCAAAATCAAGCAGCAGTTTTTATTGATTGTAAAGAAGAAATTCCAGATTATTTGGTAGAAGTGGTCGCCGACTTGGATTGGCTTAGTGTTGATAATATTGGTTCTGTCGATGTGGCGCAACAGCATATATTGTTTGATCTGTATAACCGCGCTCGACAATCAAATGTGAATATTGTTGTTAGCGGCCCGAGCTTGCCAAGCGAGCTGGATTTGATGAAAGACCTCAAAACACGTTTGAATTTGGCGACCGTTTTTCCGCTTGAGGCGCTCAATGATGAGCAAACGAAAGAGGCGCTTAATAATCAAATGAGTGAGCGCAATATGAGTATTGATGAAAAAGTCTACTCGTATTTGTTTAAGCATTACTCTAGAGATATTAGCCAACTACTTGAGGCGACTGATCGGCTGGACGAAGTATCAATGCAAGCAAAGCAAAGTATTAGTATTCCGCTGGCAAAGAAAGTGCTGGGTATTTAGGTTGTTAATTCAAAATTTTGCTCAATTGAGAATACTATAATAAGGCTTTCAAGGGGCTGAGTAAATGGACTATCTTCCAATTTTTTTCAAAATCTCACAAAATCAATGCTTGGTTGTTGGTGGTGGAGACATCTCCCTTAGAAAAGTTAATTTGCTTCTAAAGGCTGGCGCCATCATAGAGTGTGTGGCGCCCAATTTTTGTCAAGCGCTAATTGATCGCTCTGCCGACGAGGCGCTGACTTTAACTAAAAAAACTTTTTCAGAGGTTGATATTCAAAATCAGTCATTAATAATATCGGCGACTGATGACAAAAAGCTCAATGCAGAAGTGTCACGATTGGCGCATGTTGCTAATATTCCAGTGAATGTCGTTGATTCGCCCGACCTTTCTAGTTTTATCATGCCTTCAATCGTTGATCGAGCGCCATTGTTAATTGCGATTTCATCGGGTGGAAGGGCGCCGGTTTTGGCAAGAATAATTAGGGCAAAGTTGGAGACAATTATTCCTAGTGCCTACGGCCGCCTCGCCGAAATTGCAGGCGAGTACCGAGGGCAAGTGAAGGAGAAATTCTCTCTTATTAAAGATAGACGGGCATTTTGGGAGTCGGTTTTGTCTGGCAATATTGCTGAAAAAGTATTCACCGGGCGCATCAAAGAGGCCAAGGCCGATCTAGAGCAACAATTGGCCAATGCAAAACCTCAAAAGCTAGGAGAGGTTTATTTGGTGGGTGCTGGTCCTGGCGATCCAGACCTTCTCACCTTTAAGGCGCTTAGACTGATGCAGCAAGCCGACGTCGTGTTGTATGATCGCTTGGTGTCAAAGGCAGTGATGGAGCTGGTTAGGCGCGATGCTGAGTTAGTGTATGTTGGTAAAAAAGCCGGTGGACAATCTTCACGACAAAGCGATATTAATGAGCAACTAGTGCAATTGGCCAAGTCCGGAAAACGCGTTTGTCGCTTAAAAGGCGGTGACCCATTTATCTTTGGGCGTGGCGGCGAAGAGATTGAAACCCTGTCAGAGAACGACATCCCGTTTCAAGTTGTCCCTGGAATAACTGCCGCCTCCGGTTGCTCGACCTATTCAGGCATTCCATTAACCCACAGGGACTATGCACAATCTTGTCGGTTTGTTACCGCACACTTGAAAGACGGCACTTGTGATTTGCCATGGAGTGAACTTGTCGCCGAACAACAAACCATTGTTTTTTATATGGCACTCAGTGGCGCTAAAAATATATCTGAAAAGTTGATTGAACACGGTATGAAAAGAGGTATGCCAATCGCATTGATTGAAAAAGGTACACTGCCAGAGCAGAAAATTTACATCTCAACACTTTCTGAATTGCCTCAATTGATCAGCAGAGAGAAAGTGGGCGCACCCAGTTTGCTGATTGTGGGCGAGGTGGTAAAACTCCACGAAAAGCTCAATTGGATGAATCCTTAGTTTTTTCTATTTTTTATTGGAAAAAACTTAATTTTTATTGGGTATAATTTGCATTCTTCGCGGGAGTGGTGGAATTGGTAGACACGCTGGATTTAGGTTCCAGTGTCGCAAGACGTGAGAGTTCGAGTCTCTCCTTCCGCACCATAAATATTAAAAAAGGACATCTTAGGATGTCCTTTTTTATATCTAAAATCTGTTGATACTAAAGGATTTTCAAGGTTGTTTTGCTTTGGCTCAATATCAATACAAACTATTTAATATCAATAAATCCGGTAAAATATTAGCACTTGTAATCTAATAATAAAAATGACTTTATGTTGATAGAAATTGGACATTTTGCACTGGTGTTATCGCTTGTTTTTGCGATACTACTTGTTGTTGTGCCTTCTATTGGCATCCACCAGAATAAAGCCGCTTTGGCACAACTGGCTAAGCCCCTTATTTGGGGTCAGTGTTTTCTGGTTTTGATTGCCTTTGCAGCGTTGATGAATGCGTTTTTAGCGGATGATTTTTCTGTCAAATACGTTGCTGAAAACTCCAATACACAGCTACCCACTTTATTTAAATTTTCCGCGGTTTGGGGCGCTCATGAGGGCTCACTGCTTCTTTGGGTGCTAGTTCTCTCGATTTGGAGTGTGGCGGTTAGCCTTTTTTCAAAACGGATGCCTAGCGAGGTTGTTAATCAAATTTTAGTTGTTTTAGGATTTGTTAGTGTTGGGTTTTTGTTGTTCCTGCTGTTTACTTCAAACCCTTTTGAGATTTTGACAATCACACCAACCGAAGGGCGTGAGCTAAATCCTTTACTGCAAGACGTTGGTTTGGCGATTCATCCACCAATGCTTTATATGGGCTATGTCGGTTTGGCTGTGCCTTTTGCTTTTGTATTATCTGCACTCATTCGAGGAAAGTTAGACAGTACTTGGCTGCGCTGGACACGTCCTTGGGCTTTGATCGCATGGGCGTTTTTAACCGTGGGTATTACTTTAGGCAGTTGGTGGGCGTACTACGAACTCGGCTGGGGGGGTTGGTGGTTCTGGGATCCTGTTGAGAATGCATCCTTTATGCCGTGGTTAGTAGCAACAGCATTAATACACTCGCTTAGCGTTAGTGAAAAAAGAGGCGCTTTTAGGCAGTGGACGGTGTTGCTGGCGATTGGTGGTTTTTCTCTAAGTTTGCTCGGTACTTTCTTGGTGCGCTCAGGTGTACTCACCTCTGTTCACGCCTTTGCCACAGACCCGACAAGAGGGCTTTTTATCCTTATCTTTTTGGTTGTCGTTATTGGCGGCTCTTTGGCGCTTTATTCGTGGCGTTCTACGCTTATTCAAAAAAGTAATAAATTTACATTGGTTTCTCGAGAAACAGGCTTATTGGTTAACAATATTGTTTTAGTGTCGGCGATGTTTTGCGTGCTTTTAGGTACGCTTTATCCGCTTATTTTAGATTCCCTTAATTTGGGTAAAATATCAGTCGGTGCGCCGTATTTTGATGCGGTTTTTGTGCCCATTATGATCCCTGGTGTTATTGCGATGGCTGTGGTGCCGTTTTTGCGTTGGAAGAAAGACACTTTTTCTCGTTTATTGCCAATCCTTCGTTTAGATTGGCTTGGCATTATTGCGACTGTGGTATTGGCAACCATTTTTATTACCGACAATGTGTTTGTTTTAATTGCCTTTGCTTTGTTTGCTTGGATCACTATCCATTCGCTTTTATTGCTAATTCAAAGATTACGCTCAAAAGCAAAAATAAGCCTCGCTTTTCTGGGCATGATTATTGCTCACTTGGGTATCGGTGTTTTTATTCTTGGCGCAACTGTCACCACTCAACTCGGTGTTGAAAAAGATCTGAAAATGACTGTTGGAGAGGCGCAATACGTTGCAGGTTATGCCTTTACCCTGAATGGTGTAGAGCAGTTTAATGCACAGAATTATCAAGGGTTTAAAGGTGATGTGGCTGTGATGGATGGCGAAACTTCTATTCAATTGTCCCCTGAAAAACGCCTTTACCAAACCGGTATGCCAATGACTGAGGCTGCCATTGATCCGTCCTTTACTAGAGATTTGTATGTAGCCCTTGGCGAGTCTCTTGGCGAGGGCAATTGGAGCATGCGAATTTACTACAAGCCTCTGGTTCGCTGGATTTGGTTGGGCGGTATCATGATTGCCCTTGGCGCATTGCTTGCAGCCTTTGATAGGCGCTACCGATTAAAGGTGAAATCATGATTTTTGAGTGGCAATTCTTGTTATTGATTTTAGCCTCCAGTGGCTTTGTCGCTTATTTTCTCTACCGACCGCTTGAGGCAAACATTAGTGACGACGCTTCAAATGTGGCTATTGGTAAGCAGAAAAAGCAAGAATTGGCTGATGATGTTGCCAAGGGTTTAATTAGCGAGTCTGTGTATCAGGAGGCAGAAGATGAAATCACTCATACACTTGCCGGTGAGTTGTCTCAAAATTCTGGCGATGTTGTCGCAATTAATCCGCTGAAATGGGCGATCGCACTCGGCGCTATTGTTGCTATTTTCTCTGTGCTTGCCTACACACAATTAGCACCAAAGCAGGGCTCTAATGCCGTTATTGAAATGTCGCCAAGTTTAAGTTTAGAACAGAGCGTGGAATCTTTAAAGGTGCATTTAGATGAGAGCCCAGAAAACGGTAAGGCCTGGTCAATGTTGGGCTTGGCTGAGTTTAACTTAGGGGATACGGACAAGGCTTTAGTGTCATTTGAAAAGGCCTACTCGTTGATTCCAAACGATATTGATATGTTGCTGCAATATGCCAGTGTGTTGGCTTCAACCCAAGAGGGCGATTTCTCTGGCGCACCACAGTCATTGATTGATCAGGCTCTAGAAGTTGATCCTGATTCTGTTCATGTTCTTTATTTGGTAGGAATTGTCGCGGCGAATAACGGTGATTTATTTTTGGCGGAGCAGTCTTGGCAAAGGGCTTTGTATCTATTGCCCGTTGACCACCCAGACAGAGTTGTTATTGAAGGCGCCCTTAAAGTCCTTAGTGGTTTTGAATCAATGAGTGATTTTACCTTGGCCATTAATCTCAAAATTTCTGAAGATGTGTTGGCGTTGCGCTCAAGTGGGGACTACCTAATGGCTTACGCTAAGGCTGTTACGGGTTCGCCAATGCCAATCGCTATTAAAAAGGTCCAACTAAAGGACTTTACTGGTGTAATCTCTTTGAGTGACGCTGACTCATTATCAATCAAGCTCTCAGAGTCAACAGAAGTGCTTGTAGTTGTCCGAATTTCAAGCACTGGCATGGCTGTGAGGCAAGCGGATGATATTGAGGTTGTCAGTGATGCCATTTCGCTTGCTGAAACTCGAATAGTGGATTTGCAGGTAGAATGAGATCTTTGCAACAATTATTTTAAAATTTGTTGAGTGGTAAAAATATGAGTGAAACAATAGAATTAGCAAAGGCTTTAATCAGTAGGGCATCAGTAACGCCAGAGGACAAAGGTTGCCAGTCAATGATGATTGAGCGCCTTGAGAGAGTTGGTTTTACTGTCCACTCACTACCTTTTGGTGAGGTGGAAAATTTTTGGGCAACGCACGGCTCGTCTGGCCCAGTTTTTGCCTTTGCAGGACACACAGATGTTGTGCCAGTCGGCATAGAGTCGCAGTGGCAGACCAAGCCGTTTGAGCCAACAATTATCGACGGCATGCTTTACGGTCGCGGTGCCGCGGACATGAAGGGCTCGTTGGCCTCAATGTTAGTTGCCGCTGAGAATTTTGTTACTGAAAATCCTAATCATAAAGGCACAATCGGCTTTTTGATTACTTCGGATGAAGAGGGGCCGGCGAAAAACGGTACGGTTAAAGTGGTTGAGCATTTACAAAAAAATAACCAAAAGGTTGATTATTGCCTGGTGGGTGAGCCTTCGTCTACAAGCACTTTGGGTGACGTGATCAAGAATGGCAGAAGGGGTTCGTTAAATGCCTTTTTAACCATTAAAGGCAAACAAGGGCATATTGCTTATCCGCAATTGGCCAATAATCCAATTCACCTAGCTGTACCGGCACTAAATTCGCTTTGCAATGAGTCTTGGGATAATGGTAACGAATATTTTCCAGCGACTTCGTTTCAATTTTCCAATATTCGCTCAGGCACGGGGGTGACCAATGTTATTCCAAGTGAGATTGAAGTGGTATTTAATTTTCGCTATTCAACGGAAACCACACATGAGCAAATCAAAAGCCGAGTGCTTGAGATTTTAGATGAGCGCCACTTGGATTATGACATTGAATGGCAACATTCTGGTTTTCCATTCTTAACTCCTAGAGGGGCTTTGGTTAATGCTTGCGTTGATGCGATTAGAGGTGTCAATGGCGTTGAGACTGAGTTGTCAACCTCGGGCGGCACTTCTGATGGGCGCTTTATATCGCAAATGGATACTCAAGTGGTGGAATTGGGTCCGCTAAATGCAACCATTCATCAGGTTAATGAGTGTGTTTCTGTGGATGACTTGGAAAATTTGACGCTTGTTTATCACCAAGTTTTGAAAAATATTCTTGTCTAAGTATTTGATAAATAGATAAATAAATTCATCATGCAATTCAATATCATTACTCTTTTCCCAGATATGTTTTCTGCCATTAGTGATGAGGGTGTCATTGCAAGGGCGATCAAAAAATCCATTATTTCGATTAAAACGTGGCAGCTTAGAGATTTTAGCGACAATCAATACAAAAACGTAGACGACAAGCCTTATGGTGGTGGCGCTGGAATGGTAATGCAGGTTAAGCCCATTCGAGATTGCCTCAGTGCAATAAAAAAAAGATCAGCCAACACCAGGGTCATTTATTTATCTCCCCAAGGTAAAAAACTCAGCCAGCAATTGGTTGAAGAGTTGTCTGAATTGGATTCCATTACTTTTTTATGCGGGCGCTACGAGGGTGTTGATGAGCGGGTGATTGAGAATGATGTGGATATGGAGGTTTCTATTGGTGATTATGTAATCAGTGGCGGTGAACTGGCGGCGATGGTTTTAATAGATGCCATTGGTCGGCGTTTGCCCGGTGTGCTGGGCAATGAATCTTCACTTAAAGATTCTTTTGTTGCTAATCTCTTAGATTACCCTAACTACACACGGCCTGAAGTGGTTGATGGACAAAGTGTGCCCGAAGTGCTACTCAGTGGCCATCAAGCCAATATAGATGCTTGGAGGCAAGCGCAATCCATAGAAAAAACAAAACTCAAGCGACCTGATTTGATGGACGATTAGCATTGTTCTTGCCCAGTGCTTCAATGATTGTTGGGCCTTCAATCGTATATAATTCTACCAACCTATTTATTTATTTGATTTATGTCTAGTCCACGCACTTATTACGGTTCAACCGTCGCCATTATTACACCCATGCACGATGATGGCTCTGTCGATTACCCAGCATTGGAGGGTTTAATTGACTTTCATGTTGATGCAGGCACAACAGCAATTGTATCGGTTGGTACAACAGGTGAATCTGCAACGGTAGCAGTGCCTGAGCATCTTCATGTGATAGAACACACGATTAATTATGCTGCAGGAAGAATTCCCGTGATTGCTGGCACGGGCGCAAACTCAACCTCTGAGGCTATTGACCTTACGCGAGAGGCGAAGAGGGTTGGCGCCGATGCTTGCTTATTGGTAACCCCGTATTACAATAAGCCAACTCAAGAGGGCTTATATCAGCATCACAAACTGATTGCTGAGAGCGTTGATATTGCTCAATTGTTGTATAACGTCCCGGGTAGAACGGCCGTTAATATGTCGGTTGATACCGTAGTTAGGCTCTCTGAAGTTGATAATATTATTGGTATTAAGGATGCAACCGGTGATTTGTCAGTCATTAAAGAATTGGTTGCGCGCTGCCCTAAGGATTTTTTACTGTTAACGGGTGATGATGCCACAGCGATAGAATTTATTTTATTGGGTGGTCACGGCGGAATTTCGGTGAGCGCAAATGTTGTGCCGGCTGAGCTGCAACGAGCTTATTTATTGGCTATGGCCGGTAAAGCTGACGAGGCAAGAGCGCTTGATGAGACGATTAGCGTGCTCCACGATCACTTATTCCTCGAGTCCAACCCAATTCCAGTGAAATGGGCCCTACATAAGATGGGCAAATGTGGCGAGGGCATCCGCTTGCCATTAACTTTGTTGTCTGAAGAGTATCAAGCAACACTTGGAAAAGATTTGCAAAAACTAAATTTAGTATGAAAGTCATGAACTGCGTAGTTATTTTATTGTCAGCCCTTGTTTTAACAGGCTGTTCGTCATTCTCTAGTTCCGATGATGAAGAGATACTAGGCGCTCGTGTAATTAATTACCAAGAGGTGGAAGGGGAGATCGCAGATCTCATTATTCCGCCTGATTTAACCAATCCTGAGTCGCAAGGCGACTTTGCCACTATTGCTGGCAGTGTTTCTGATTCAAATTCTTCCAGCCTGCAGCTGGCCAACGTTGCTAATGTTGAAGTTCAGCGCGATGCCTACCGTAGATGGTTGTTGGTTAATAAAACACCAAGTGAAATTTGGCCTCTAGCTAAAGAGTTCCTGCAGTCGTTTGGCTTTAAGATCAAGAAGGAAGATGAGGCGCTTGGCATCATTGAAACAGAATATTTGGAGAGCGACCCCGATGTTCCAGATTCATCACTTGGTGGTTTTAGAGCGCTGCTTTCAGATGTCTTAAAGGCAAAATACGCACTGCCGATTGCTGATAAATACAGAATTCGCATTGAGGCAACTGATGATAAAGCCAGTTCAGAGGTGTACTTATCCTTAAGATCGATTGAAGAAGTGGTGATAGACGAAACCACGCTGTGGCAGTCACGAGCAAAAGACACAGAGCTTGAAACAGAAATGCTGCTTAGGTTGATGGTTTTCCTTGGCAACGATCAATCTGATGCCATCAATAAAATCCAAGAAACCGCCGAAGTTGAAAAGTTACCGGTTTCGGTTTATAAGACCAAAAGAGGGTACGGAACTTTAGTTTTTCCATATGATCCGCCTAGAGCTTGGGCGCATTTGGGCTGGGCCTTGGACGAATTGGAAGTTGACATTGAAGACAGCGATCCCTTTGAACAAAGCTACTATGTCAACCTTGTCAGAGTAAATGACAGAGGCTTTTTCTCAAAACTGATGGGCAAGAGTGCTGAAACGATTTCTGTTCAGCTCGTTGTGAAGCAGTTAGAAGAGGGCCACTCTCAAGTAGTTTTCAACGATCTTAGCGAAGAAAATGAGCAAAAGACAATTGATTTCAGCTTTATTTTCTTTAAAGAGCTTGCCGGTCAATTCTAATTGCTGAGGTTGTTTAGAGGTAAACACAACAACGAAGCGATGTTGACTGATCAAGAAATTCAAAATATAGCAAACCAAGGATTTTTGTTGGCTGATTTGTCAGACGACGAATTGGCCGAGTTTTGCATTGTTGCCAATCAGCACTATCGTGATGGCAAGCCTATCGTTACTGATCAAGACTACGATTTTGTTTTTTTGGCTGAGTTGTTAAAACGATCGCCCGATCATCCTTTATTGATCCGTCCTGAGCCTGAAAATATAGGTTTTTCTGAAGAAAAAGTAAAACTTCCTCAAAGAATGCTGTCTACTGATAAGGCCTACACTTGGGGCGAAATTCAAAAATGGCTGGACAGAATAAATAAAGCCTCACAAGAAATTAATCTACCCCTAGAGGTCATCCAAATTAAAGGTACCGCGAAGCTTGATGGTTTTGCCGGTTACGATGACGGTAGTCGCCTGTTCACAAGGGGTGATGGCAATAAAGGCAGTGACATCTCTCGCGTATTTGAGCGTGGATTAAACATTTATAACGATTCAGAGAGAGGCCAAGGTCCGGGAGAAATTGTTGTTAAAAAAAGCTACTTTGGGTCCTATCTAAGTCAGCATTTTGAATACCCAAGAAATTTTCAGGCCAGTTTAATTAAGGAGAAAGCGCTTGATCATTTTGCCTCTCAGGCTATCGCCGATAAGGCCGCTCTTTTTGTGCCGTTTTCTCAGCTGCCCAGCTGGTTGGGCGATATTGGATCCTTTGGCGAGAATTTTCAGAGCATTGTTAGTAAGCTTGAGGCTGGGGTGGATTTTGATGTTGATGGTGTAGTTTTTGAGCTCACCAATGAACAATTAAAGACTCATATGGGTTCAAATAGAAAATTTCACCGTTGGCAAATCGCCTTCAAAGAAAACAAAGATAAGGCACAAGTGCGCGTGCTGTCGGTTACTCCACAGGTAGGTAGAACAGGCAAGATCACCCCTGTAGCTGAATTAGAGCCAACCCAACTCAGTGGTGCCACAATTTATCGTGCAACCGGCCATCATTACAGCCTGGTCAAGGAGCAAGGGCTCGGTTCAGGCAGTGTTGTTGAGTTGACACGCAGTGGCTTGGTGATACCAAAGATAAATAAGGTTTTAAAGAGCGTGGAAGTGTCGATACCCGAATCATGCCCAAGTTGCCAAGGCGAATTAACGTGGGACTCCGATTTTTTAATGTGTCTTAATCATGAGAATTGTCCCGATCAAATTATCGGCACAATGGCGTACTTCTTTAAGATATTAGCCAATAATGACGGCTTTGGTATTGCGACAGTACAAAAGCTTTATGAAAGCAACATTCGTAAAGTAAGTGAAATTTATCAATTGACTCACTACGATTTAACGGCAATGGGTTTTGGCGACAAAACGTCACAAAACTTACTAAACCAACTCAAAAGATCAAAAGAAGAAGGGATCGAAGATTGGCGATTTTTGGCGGCTTTTGGTGTTTTAAGGCTGGGTATGGGTAACTGTGAAAACTTATTAAAGCATAAACCCATTGGTGAAATCTTTGATTTATCTGTTGACGATATTGTTGATATGGATGGTTTTGCCGAACTAACCTCCAAACTCATTATTGATGGCTTAGAGGGAGTTAAGGAAGAATATCAAGCCTTGAGAGTATTTGGTTTTCAGTTAGAGGCAACTCAATTAAAAAGCGACATGGAAGACTTTGACCATCCGTTTTTTAACAAAAAAGTTGTTTTTACTGGCAAGATGAGCCGCCCTCGAGCAGATTTGAAAAAACAAGCAAAATCCCTTGGTATTAATGTTTTAAGTGGTGTTAACAGTAAGACAGACTTTCTCATTATTGGTGAAAAAGTCGGCGAAACTAAGCTAAATTCGGCAAAGGAGCATGGTGTTGTTATTTTGCAAGAAGCTGAATACTTGTCGAAAATTGAAAATTATTCACTATGAAGTGAATATATCTGTACAATTGCCTTTAATGGTAGCCGACGGAGGTTGCTGTTTTCAACGATGGCGTTTATTTGAGTTTAATTTTTTAAGCTGAAATAAGCGTTTTTTTTCGTCTATCTCAAAGTAGAGAATCCCTGGTATAGAAGCCTGTTGTCCCACTATGTGTCGTGGATAACGGGCCTTTTTTGTTTTTATTGTTAGGAGAAAAATATGAAAATGGTAACAGTAATTATCCAGCCAAATAGACTGGATAGTGTCAGAGAAGGACTCTCTGAGATAGGTGTCACAGGCATTACCGCGACTGAAGTCAAGGGGTTTGGCCGCCAAAAAGGCCACACAGAGCTTTATCGCGGTGCCGAGTATGTGGTTGAGTTTTTACCCAAAGTAAAGTTGGAAATTGCCATTACAGATGAGCAAGTTGAGCGCGTAATTGAGGCAATTATTGCTTGCTGTAAAGTCAATGGCGGCGCGATCGGTGATGGAAAGATTTTTGTATCAAGTTTAGAGCAAGTGATCCGTATTCGTACGGGTGAAACTGGCCCTGATGCAGTGTAGGAGGGTGTGATGGAAAATCAAATATTAGAATTACAGTACGCCATAGACACTTTTTACTTTTTGGTTATGGGCGCTTTAGTGATGTGGATGGCCGCAGGCTTCTCCATGTTAGAGGCCGGCCTGGTCAGAAGTAAAAACACGGCAGAAATCTTAACTAAGAACATTGGGTTGTTTGCTATCGCTTGTACGATGTATATGCTCTATGGTTATGATTTGATGTATGGAGGTGGTGTGCTTTTAGATGGTATTAGTGGTCAAGGAGAAACATACTCAAATGCCTCGGACTTCTACTTTCAAGTGGTGTTTGTAGCAACGGCAATGTCTATTGTTTCAGGCGCTGTGGCTGAGCGCATGAAGTTGTTTACCTTCTTTGTTTTTGCCGTCATTTTTACTGTCTTTATTTACCCACTAGAAGGCTCGTGGACATGGGGTGGGCAAGATGTCTTTGGTCTGTTTAATCTCAGCGATTTTGGCTTTTACGACTTTGCCGGTTCTGGCATTGTGCATATGGCTGGCGCTTCTGCAGCACTTGCAGGTGTTCTTATACTTGGTCCGCGTAAAGGTAAATATGACAAAAATGGCAAGTCTAAGCCGATGTTGGGCGCAAATTTGCCAATGGCAACCTTGGGTACATTTATCTTATGGATGGGCTGGTTTGGATTTAATGGCGGCTCCGTATTGGCTATGGCTAGTAAAGATAGTGCCGATGCAGTCGCGATGGTGTTTGTCAATACCAATGCAGCAGCTGCAGGTGGCGTCATTGCAGCGCTTTTGCTAGCGAAAACTTGGTTTGGTAAGGCAGACCTAACAATGGCTCTTAATGGAGCTTTGGCTGGATTGGTGGCAATTACTGCTGGCCCAGATACGCCAAGTGCATTGGTGGCAACATTGATTGGTGCGGTTGGTGGATTAATCGTTGTTTTTTCAATTGTTATCCTAGATCGAAAGCTAAAAATCGATGACCCAGTGGGTGCGATTTCGGTACATGGCGTGGTTGGTTTGTGGGGTTTATTGGCAGTGCCATTAACAAACAGTGATGTTAGTGTTGTTGGTCAGCTTGCTGGAGCGGCAACAATCTTTGTTTGGGTGTTTGGTGCATCACTGGCGTTATGGTCAATTCTTAAGGCGGTGATGGGTGTGCGTGTATCTGCCGATGAGGAGGATTCTGGTGTGGATATTACTGAATGTGGTATAGAGGCCTATCCGGAGTTTGTAACAAAATAACCAAAGTTAACGTGTTAAATGGGGGTGATATACCCCCATTTTTCAAAAATACAGCACTCCAAGCTAAGGATTTATTCGTGTGAATGGGGTATATTACACAACTAACATTTTATGAAATACGAGTTAATATCAACAATGAATCCAGAGGCATTAAAAATTATTTTAGTTGACGAGAATATGGGTCGTTCGGCCATTCTTCGTCGTGCATTACAAGACAAAGGTCATGAAGTGATCTGTCGGCTGGAGGGTAGTGCCAACCTTGCAACCAGTAATGAAATAACACATGCCGATGTGGTAATTATTAATGCTGACATCCCTGATGAGGCGGTCTTTGCCAATCTACGTGATGTCAATAACACCAAGCCAAAGCCAATTGTAATGTTTACAGAGAGTTCTGGTGATCAAATGGCTGGCGCAGCGATCAAATCGGGTGTGAACGCCTATATCGTCGATGGACTGGAAGAAAACCGCGTACAGCCGATTATCGACGTTGCTATTGCTCGTTTTAGAGAATTCCAAGCACTTAAAGACGAACTTGATGCTACACGATCGCAACTAGCCGAAAGAAAAGCGGTTGAAAAGGCCAAAGGCTTGTTAATGAAGCACAAGAAAATCAGCGAGGACGAGTCATATCAGTCGCTTAGAAAAATGGCTATGGATAAAAATAAGCGCATCGCTGATGTTGCTGATAATGTTATTAGTGCCTTTGAGCTGCTAGGTTAGAACTTACATCGTTTTTCCTACTGTTAGTCAAAATCGTACTTTGCTAAGGTCAAACTGAGAAAGTTTTCGTTTTGTATTAATACGCACTCACCTGCCAAAATAATTCGAGTTAAATTTATTAATTGAGTGTATTTTGGTATACTAGCGATCGATCATTTTTGTGAGCACAAAATACATTTGGAGGCTTGGTGTTTTGATAACACCCCGTGTGAATTAATAACAATGGATACAGCATGAATAAGAAAGTGGCAATAATTGGCGCAGGCCCGAGTGGTTTAGCACAACTAAGGGCTTTTAAATCAGCCCAAGAAAAAGGTGCAGATGTACCTGAGGTGGTCTGCTTTGAAAAGCAGTCAAACTGGGGAGGCCTATGGAATTACAGCTGGAGAACGGGCTTGGATGGCAATGGAGAGATTGCCCACAGCAGCATGTATCGCTATCTTTGGTCGAACGGGCCAAAAGAGGCTTTAGAATTTGCAGATTATTATTTTGAGGATCATTTCGATCATCCTATTGCTTCCTATCCGCCAAGGGAGGTTTTGTTTGATTACATTCAGGGTCGTGTGATAAAGGCTGGAGTTCGTGATCAAATTCGCTTTAACACAGCGGTCCGTGATGTTTCTTTTTGTGATGAAACAAAGAGATTCACTGTGCGTGTGCATGACTTGGTCGAAGATAAGGCTTATTCAGATGAGTTTGACTATGTAATTGTGGCATCCGGACACTTTTCAACACCAAATGTTCCTGAATATAAAGGATTTAGTCACTTTAACGGCAGAATTTTGCACGCCCACGACTTCCGTGATGCTTTAGAGTTTAAAAATAAAGATATTTTGATTGTTGGTAGTAGTTATTCTGCTGAAGACATTGGCTCGCAGTGCTACAAGTATGGCGCAAAATCTATCACTAGTAGCTATCGATCTGCACCAATGGGATTTAAATGGCCTGAAAATTGGGAAGAAAAGCCCGTAATAACAAAAGTAGATGGGAATACAGTACACTTTACTGATGGTAGTACCAAAGATGTTGATGCGATTATTTTGTGTACCGGCTACAAACACCATTTCCCATTCTTGCCAGACTCTTTGAGGCTGGATACGCCAAATATTCTTTATCCATTTCATTTGTATAAAGGCGTTGTTTGGGAGCAGAATCCACAATTAATGTATTTAGGCATGCAGGATCAGTGGTACACCTTTAATATGTTTGATGCTCAGGCGTGGTATGCAAGAGATGTTATTCTTGGCAGAATTGACTTACCATCATTTACCGAAATGCAGCAACATACGAAAGAGTGGCATGAATTAGAGTTGGCAGACCCAAGTGTTGCCTACGCTTACAAATTCCAAGGCGACTATATTCAGATGCTGGTCAATGAGACGGATTATCCGAATTTTGACATCGAAGGCATGAGACTGACTTTCTTGGACTGGAAGAACAATAAAAAAGAGAATATTATGACTTTTAGAGATAAGTCGCATAAATCTTTGATGACTGGCACCCAGTCCCCACCTCATCACACACCATGGCTCGATGCCTTGGATGATTCACTTGAGGCGTATTTGCAAGTCAAATAGTATCAGGTTGTAGCCACTATAGCGCTATAGCGCTATAGTGGTTTTTGCACATCCTCGCCTTTGCCACGCTTGTTCATTTCGGCTTCAAGCTCGTCCATTTCGGCATTATGCTTTTTATTTTGCCAATCGACCGAGTAATTTTCATCTTTTTCTTCGGTCATATTCTCGCGCTTACGAACTTTAAACAGTGGAGAGAAAAACAACCCCATTTCAAACAATAGCCAAATGGGGATTGCAATTAACACCTGGGAGATAATGTCTGGCGGTGTTAGGATCATGCCAAGTATGAATGCACCAACAATCACGTAGGAGCGATTTTTTTTTAGTTTCTCTGGTGTGGTGACACCAAACATAATCAATAAGATTGTGGCAATTGGGACTTCAAAAGCGACTCCAAAGGCAAAAGATACCTTAATGACAAAGTCAAGATAGTATTGAATGTCAGGGGTGAAGTTGACAACGGATGGGCCCACGGTGGAAAGGAAGCCAAAAATTACTGGAAAAACAATATAGAACGAAAACAAGACACCTGTGTAGAACAAAATCGTTGATGAAACAACCAGTGGTATGACTAGGCGTTTTTCGTGTTTATAGAGTGCAGGTGCAATAAAGGCCCAAACTTTATATAGCAAAAATGGCATTGCAAGATATACGGCAAGTATTAGTGCCATCTTTAGCGGTGTTAAAAATGGCGAAATAACGCCAATAGCAATAAGATTTGAGCCGGGAATTGTTGCCACAATTGGCGCGGCTATAAACGTATAGATCTGGTCTGCAAATGGGAAAAGAGCGGCAAAGAATATCGCAATTGCAAGGACAGAGTGGAGTAGTGTATTTCTTAATTCAATCAAGTGTTGGATGATTGACATTTTTTCACCTTTCACTGATTCGGGCATTATTTACTGGGATTGTTGTTTTTGTTTTCTGTTAAATCGACGGATTTTTCATGTTGTGCGTCAATATCTCTAATGTCAACTTCATGCTTTATTTTCTCAAAATCGGTTTTAGTTTCCTTGAAAACTTGAGAGAGTACAGAATCCTCATTTGTAATTATTAACTGGTCCTTAACCTCTTTTAATTCTTCAGCATTTAGCTCCTCATTAATTTCTTTTTTAACTTTGTTGATGAGTTTTGTGGCCTTTCCGGCGTAGGAGCCTGCTTTGCGTGCAAGTGCAGGCATTTTGTCAGGGCCGACAACGATAAGGGCGATGACACCAATAATAGCAATCTCCCAAAAGCCGAAATCAAACATGGTTTGCCTTAATTTTCTTGGTTATTGTGCTCGCGTTCCAAAAAACGCTTTTGAGGGTTTTTTGCTGCATAAGAATGATTAAGTGAGCGACTTGGATCTTAATGTGAAAAAGATCTGCGGAGTACTACTTACTAGTTTCCTCTTTTTCGGTTTCGGTTTCAATGATTTCTTCAGTCTGCTCAGTTCTTTTTTCAGCAGCTTCGTCTTTCATTGATTTTTTAAAGCCTTTAATAGCTCCGCCTAAATCGCCACCAAGATTCTTTAGACGTTTGCCGCCAAAAACAAGTACAACAATGACTAGAATAATAATGAGCTCAAGTGGTCCTGGCATTCCCATGGGTTTTCTCCTTTTATTTAATCGTACGATTAAGTTTTTCAGTTAGGCCAGACACTCCGTATCTGCGCATCAGTTCCTCCTCAATATCACTAAAAGCAATATTTTGGTGGCGCAATAAAATCATGGTATGGAACCAGAGGTCAGCCACTTCGTGGATGATTTTATCACTATCTTCCTCCTTTGCTGCCATTATTACTTCGGCGGATTCCTCTGCAATTTTTTTAAGAATCTGATCGGTGCCCTTGTTATACAAAGACGACACGTAAGAACTATCAGCAGAGGCGGATTTTCGCTGCTCTAAAATTTGTTCTAAGGTTATTAGTATATTATCCATAAATTTGTTTTGGGTCTTTAATGGCTTCGGCAACACTGATCCACTCGTCATTTTCTAATTTATTAAAAAAGCAATTGGCGCGCCCAGTGTGACAAGCAATACCACCTACTTGTTTGACTTTAAGCAATATAACATCTTGGTCACAGTCAGTATAAATATCTATAATTTTCTGAATATGGCCTGATTCTTCACCCTTGAACCATAGTTTTTTTCTTGATCTGGAATAGTAAACCGCTCTTTTTTGTTCTATGCTTAAGCTAAGTGCTTCTTTGTTCATCCATGCCATCATCAATATTTCACCAGTATTGGCATCTTGGGCAATCGCTGGTGCTATGCCTGATTCATTGAATTGAATTGTTTCTATTGCGCTCATCAGTTGTGTGATTACTTAATGAGGCAATTTTACCCAGCGAGGGCATTGGCATGAGAGTATTTATTTTTGCTATATTTGTGAGCATTTTGTAGTGTTGTTTTGGTTCATTTAGGCGGGTAATACTTCAGAATTAATACGAAGGTTTGCCTGTAATTAGGTCCAATAAACTCTTGATGTTGTCTTCTTTATCTAGGTTTTCAATCAGCTTGATTAGCTGATTTTGTTTTGATTCCGAGATAATGCCCTTGGTTAATTGAATGAATTTTGTTTGAATTTCTTCATTGCTCAAAGGGTTTTCTACATCCCCCCTGGCCTCAACATTTTCAGTTTCTAGTGTGTCGCCACTTTGCAATGTAATAACAACGCTTGCGAAGCGTTTTGCAGGGAAGGCATTTGTATGACACTGGTTTTCTTCGAGTTTGATTTTTTTTTGAAGTTTTCTAATCATGGGATCGTTAAGTGAACTCTCATTCATCTCTTCAGCGCCAATTTTTCCTTTGGCGAGCATTGCAGCAACAGGGTAGCCTATGGAGTATTGCGCTTCGTCGCTGGAAGTGGGTAGTTTGTTCGCCAGGCGAACAGCATGATGAAAAGTGCTGATTTTGATCTCTTTAATATCTTTTATATCGAAAGAGAATTGCTTTTGCAGGACAACTATAGCTTCGACCGCTGGTTGAGCCCAGCGACAGATGGGCCACGGTTTAAAATATTGATTTAATAATTCGTAGCGAAGAAAATAATCTTTTTCGTCTGCTCGAGTAACGCTTAAGGCCGGCGCACCAGTAAATCCTTCTTGTGCCATATACACCGAGCTAACACCTGCCAAAGCCCCCCAGCCAGCACCATCTTTAACCATGGTTGGATGATCAATACAGCGCATCATAGGACTTCTTGGTGCATAATATTCGGCAATACCGAGAGCATGGCTTAACTGGCTTTGGTTTAATTGCAGGAGTTTTGAACCCATTGCGGCAACACCAATGGATGCCCATGAGCCAGAAGTGTGAAATTCTTCCGTACTGCTATGCAGTTCGATGCCGGTGCGTAAAGAAATTTCATAGCCAATCACCATTAGCTCTAAAAAATATTTTCCAGAGATGGTTGTTTTTTCACGACTTAGATGATCCACCATAGCCAATAGTGATGGCAGAACAGTAGCGCCAGCATGGCCTTTAGTTAATCTATGGCCATCATGAGCATCTAAAGAATCAATTAAAATTGCTCCAGAGAATGCCGCTCCTGGCACTGAGCAGGCACCATCAAAACCGATAAGGCGGGCACAGCTATTCTTGCTTTGACCAAACTGTATGGTTGCAAATTTTGAAGCAATTTGTGCCGCCAAAGTTGTGTGCGCAGCAATTGCTACACCAAGTATGTCCAAAAGACAATGTTTGGACATAGTTTGAACTGTAACTGGCAACTCGTCCCAGTTAATATCAGCGATGAAATTATGAATGTTTTGCAATGGCTTTTCCTGTGAAAAGATTTAGGCCTTGTATCAGTAATGAGTTTTTTACTTGGTTGAAATTGTCGTTAATTGATCGTGGTTTTTATAAAGCCATCCTTTAGGATTGCAAAGAGCTTTTTATGCATGTAAATTGTAAATCACCACTACATCTATAAAATATCTCAAAAACGACTTTTTTTAGCATATATGCGACCTTAACTACCTCTATCCACAAAAAATTAATGAGTTGGACGCAAAAAGCCAATAAAAAATTAGAAGAGTGAGTGATTAATAAAGTCACTTAAGAAAATGTAAGTGCCGTGCTAGTCGTTAACAACTAGCGCCGATTATTTTATTGATAGACTGGGTAAATACGCAAGTTTTCTAGGTGCGCTTTCTTGTTGTTTTGGGTGTGAATTTATAATAGTCTTTATAGCATTTGGCAAAATATGAGGGTGAAATGAAGCCGCATTTTTCACCTACTAAAGAAACACTATCGTTGGTTTCTCGAAGTAGAAGGTTGGCCCTCTCAAGTCGTAAGTGCATATAGACAGTGTGTATATCAAGATGAAAGTTTTTCTGAAATAATCGCTCCAAGTGACGAATTCCAATATTGGCATTTTTAGCCAATTGCCAGATTTTCTTTGGCTCTTGCAGGTGAGTCAGCATGAATGAGAGTGTTTTTATAACAATAGGGTTATGTACTTTATGTTGCTCGATTAAGCTAAGTTGATGTTGTTCAGTATGGGGTCGATCAGCTGGGTATAAAAAATACTCAGCAACCATTTCTGCAAGCTTAGAACCCTGTTGCTGTTGGATGAGTTTAAGCATCAAGTCAAGGCAAGTAAGTCCACCACTGCATGTTAATATTCCATCATCAACTTCATAGAGATTGTTTGTTAGGTTGAGATCGGGAAATTCTTCGGAAAAGAGGTTCTTGCTTTCCCAGTGAACGGTGCATTGCCTATAATTAATGATGCCAGCAAAAGCCAAAACAAAAGCCGCAGTTGAGGCGGCACCTATCTGAGTGTTACTTCTGTGAGCTTTTCTTAAAAAATATTTTATTTCTTTCGTATAGTGTTGGTGTGCATAGTTTCCAGAGACCAGCCAAAGGTAGTCACGCGTATAAGATTCTTCGAGTTGAGCGGTTGGTTGTTGGGAAATTCCATTACTAGCAGTCACCGGAAGATTGTCTATGGTAACCAGCTCCCAAGAATAGAGTTTTTTACAGGCAAGATCATTAGCCATCCTCAGTGGGTCAATAAGGGAGGCGAACGAAAGAAAAGAAAAATCTTTTAATAATAAAAAATAAAAAGTAATAGGTTTCCCTTCATCACTTACTGACTCCGGTGCTGAATAAGTTTGGCAGGTTTCGCTTGTCGTTTGTTTTTCCAATTACTTTATTGGTCACTATGTTTGAGAGTGTATCAACTTATTGTATCTAATTTTGAATCAAAAAGTCGTGTTTATGATATTTCTGGTCGTTTTTGAGATATTTAATTAATTATATTGTGATATACAATTTACGCACATTAAAGGTTTAATAGTGATCTTGGGGGTGTAGTTTTATAGAAACTGCAATTATTTAAACAATTTTCTCGATTAGATATAGCAACCTCTTGGCTACAATTTAATGTGAAAAATAAGATGTCGGTATATCTTATTTTGTTAAATCATTTTTTATTTTAATAGGAGAGTTCATATGAGTAAGGAAACGATTAACGGCTTGCCGTTACATCCAGCAATCTCGATGTACAAGGAAGAGGCGCTGGATAATAAGCTTTCGCGACGTGAGTTTTTAGCACGTGCATCAGCCTTAGGAGCAACAACTGTAGCTGCATACACCATGCTTGGTTTGGTAGCGCCATCAACAGCTATGGCGGCAACGCCAAGTCAAGGCGGAACATTGCGCATACAATGTGATGTCCGCGGGCTTAAAGATCCGCGCACTTATGATTGGTCAGAAATTGCTAACTATACTCGAGGTTGGTTAGAATATTTGGTTCAATTCAATAGTGACGGTACTTTTGAGGGGCGTTTATTAGAGAGCTGGTCTGCAAATGCTGACGCTACTCAATATACACTTAACGTTAGAAAAGGTGTTACTTGGAACAATGGCGATGCATTTACTGCAGCTGATGTTGCGCGTAATATTGAGGGTTGGTGTGATAAGAGTGTAGATGGCAATTCTATGGCTGGTCGAATGAATAGCTTGATTGATGCTGATACAGGTAAGGCAGCAGCAGGAGCGATTGTGGTTGTGGATGGTCATACGGTTCAATTAAATTTACCATCTCCGGATATTACTATTATTCCTGGTATGGCAGATTATCCTGCAGCGATTGTCCATTCAACGACCACACCAGAAACAATGTTGAGCAGTCCAATTGGTACGGGACCTTATATACCTGATGGCCATGAGGTGGGAGTTAAGGCTGCCTTAGTCAGAAACAATAACCATCAATGGTGGGGAGAGGGTGCATACTTGGATCGTATTGAGTATATCGATTATGGTACCGAAACTTCTGCCAAAGTAGCTGGTGCAGAGTCTGGTGAATTTGATATGAATTATCAAGTTGTTGGCGAGTATGTTGATATTTTTGACAGCATGCCTGGTTGGCAGCAGTCTTCAGCAGTGACCGCCTCAACAATTGTTATTCGTTGTAATCAAGAAGCAGAAGTTGGCGGTATTAAACTTTACCAAGATAGGAACATCCGTCGTGCTTTAGCGATGTGTGTTGATAATTCTGCAGTATTGGAGTTAGGTATTGATGGTAGAGGTACGCCTGCGGAGAATCACCATGTGTGTCCAATTCATCCAGAGTATGCCGAACTACCTCCTCAGGTTGTAGATCGCGAGAAAGCAATGGCGCTGATGATGGAATCTGGCCTTGGTAGTCATGAGCATGAGTTGATTTCGATCGATGATGATTGGCGTCGTAATACAACAGATGCTGTTGCAGATCAAATTCGTAAATCTGGCATCAAGGTTAAGCGCACGATTCTTCCGGGCTCTACTTTCTGGAATGACTGGGTTAAGTACCCATTCTCGTCAACCAACTGGAACATGAGACCATTAGGCGTTCAAGTGCTTGCACTTGCTTATCGCTCTGGTGAGGCCTGGAATGAAGCAGCCTTTAGCAATGCTGAGTTTGATGAGACGTTGTCTAAAGCTGTAGCTATTGCTAATGCAGATGAACGCCGAGTTTTGATGAAGCGTTTAGAGCAAATAATGCAAGACGAGGGAGTTGTTATTCAGCCATACTGGCGTTCTCTATACCGCCATCATAAAGAAGGTGTGCTGGGTGCCGGGATGCATCCAACTTTTGAGATACACCTTCATAACTTAGGTTGGGCGTAGACTGCCAACAGTAAAGAAATCATGTAGATGATTTCTTTACTAATAAAAGAGGTCGCACTAGTGGCCTCTTTTTATATATTATTAGCGTGTTTAATTTGTAATTTCTTGAATCAATAAACTATATAGTTAAGGCTTTTTTATGTGGCAATTTATTATGAAAAGATTTGGACTTATGTTGTTAACAACATTGTGTCTGAGTTTTATTGTTTTCTTTCTCACTAATTTACAGCCCAACCTTGTAAAACTAGCAAAAACTGAAGCTGGTATCCGAATGACCGATGATCAGGTGGTGTCCTGGCTGGGTGATCGTGGCTATAATCAGCCGCTATTGTTAAGATACGGTGAATGGCTTGGTGTTGTGCCAGGGTACGTCCGTACCAGTGAAGAGGGTGTGACGCGTGGTCGTTGTATTAGTCCTCATGTAGAAGATACCCCTACTTACTGTGGCCTTTTACAAGGCACCTTGGGTAATTCTACGATTTTCAACGTGTCTGTAGGAAAAGCTGTAAGTACACGACTTGGGTTGACAGGTATCTTGATGTTTTGGGTAATGATTGTCATGATACCCATGGCGCTTATTATTGGAATACTTGCAGGCATGCGTGAAGGCTCGAGGACGGACCGAACACTATCAACTGTTGCAATTGGCTTTACTGCGACACCAGAATACATATCGGGCGTTATTTTGTCTGTTATTTTTGCTAGTAGACTTGTATTTGATGAAAGGTTTTTATTGCCATCCTCGCAATCTGCGATGGAGAACATGAACTTTAGTAACTTCGCGTTACCGGTGATGACGATGGTACTTTATGGCATGGGCTATATTGCTAGAATGACACGAGCCTCTATGGCCGAGGTGATGACAGCGCAATACATTCGTACAGCCAAGTTAAAAGGGGTTAGTTTTCCAAATATTGTTCTTAAGCACGCTCTTCGAAACGCATTAATAGCGCCATTTACTGTGATTATGTTGCAATTTCCTTGGCTCTTGACAGGTGTTGTGATTGTTGAAACATTATTTAACTACAAGGGCTTTGGCTGGTTGTTGGTCATGGCGGCTGATGGCAACGACGTTGAGCTATTGCTGTCTTGTTCGTTGGTGGCAGTTTTGGTTGTTTTGGTTACACAGTTAATATCAGATATTGGCTATGTATTTTTAAATCCAAGAATAAGAGTAAACTCCTAAAGAATTTTTATGACTACACTTACTTGGCTAGAGATTGTCATTCAAATAATGCTCCAGTTTACGCCGGTATGGATTGCAATGGCATTAACCTTTGCTGTTTCTTATTATTTTCGTGACAAACTAGGTATTTACGGTCGTTTATTTGATACTTATACCGGTGGTATAGGTTTTGCTTTAGTTGTGTTTTGGCTTTTCACTGCAATTTTCGCAGATCTAGTTATAACCTTTGACCCGATTGATCAGTTGTCAGGGATGCGTAAAAAAATTCCAGGAACGATAGTGCCAGATACTTTTAATGCCTATTTACTGGGCGGAGATTTGATGGGTCGAGATGTTTTCTCGAGAATGGTGATGGGGTCCCGTATAGTGCTTTCAATTGCCCCAGCTGCCACTATTTTTGCTTTTATGGTAGGTATTACACTGGGCTTGCCGGCAGGTTTTTATGGCAAAAAACTTGACACAATTTTATCGTTTATCGCAAATTTAGTGTTAGCGTTTCCAGTTATCCTCTTGTTTTATCTACTGGTTAATCCTGCTATCCGTTCAACAGGCATTCCAGTGGCGATAGCAGCTGTACTTTTTTTATTTCCTATCATATTTTTCTCTGTCCTTTTCCAGTCGAGATACTACGTTCAATCCAAAAAGCGAAACATTTATGTTGGCCTCACTTTACTGTTGGGTTTTTGGGCTTATTCCGGCCTAGCATTTAATCAAGATCCGTTGCAATTATTGGGACTGAAGCCTATTTTTTATATGGACCCAAATTTACTTAATATCTTTGTTTCTGTGGTTTTTGTTAACGCGCCAACGGTATTTCGAATTGTTCGAGGTCTAACGATGGATATAAAAACACGGGATTATGTAGCGGCTGCGCAAACTCGAGGAGAGGGGGCTTGGTTTGTTATGCTTTGGGAGATTCTACCTAATGCTAGAGGTCCGTTAATTGTTGATTTCTGCCTGAGAATTGGTTATACAACCATCCTTTTGGGTACGCTAGGATTTTTCGGATTAGGTGTCAGTCCTGAAAGTCCGGATTGGGGAATGACAATTAATGAGGGTCGCAAGCTGTTGGCATACTTTCCTCATATGGCAATTCCACCTGCACTGGCGTTATTGTCGCTAGTGCTGGGGCTTAATTTACTAGGTGATGGCTTGAGAGAGCAGTCATTAAAGGACTGAGCAGTGGAAGAATTTAATATCCAAAACCCTATTTTAGAAATTAACAATCTATCGATTAGTTTTTTCACGCGTTTGGGTGAAATCCCTGCAGTAATGAACTTTTCTTGTGTTCTTGAGCCAGGTAAAGCTTTGGGGCTGGTGGGAGAGTCAGGCTGTGGAAAGTCAACGGTTGCACTCGGTGTGATGCAGGATTTGGGCGTTAATGGCTCCATTGTTGGTGGCTCCATCAAGTTTAAGGGTCGTGAGTTAAATAACATGACTCAGAGTGAGTTGTCTAAATTAAGAGGTTCAGAAATTGCAATGATTTATCAAGAGCCGATGGCCTCTCTGAATCCAGCAATGAGAATTTCTAAGCAGCTTATGGAGGTGCCAATCACCCATGCAAATACTAGTGAGAAAGAGGCTTGGGCTTTAGCACTCGAGGTGGTAAAAGACGTGCGCCTACCAGATCCAGAACGAATTTTAAACAGTTATCCTCACCAGCTTTCAGGAGGTCAACAGCAGCGCATTGTTATTGCAATGGCATTAATGTCTAAGCCCGCCTTATTGATATTAGATGAGCCTACAACTGCTTTAGATGTTACCGTTGAGGCGGGTATTGTAGACCTGGTCAAAGGTTTAGGCAAAAAGTATGGCACATCAATGCTGTTTATCTCTCATAATCTTGGCTTGATATTAGACACCTGTGATGATATTTGTGTCATGTATTCAGGCGAAGCGGTTGAAACAGGCTCTATATATGACGTTTTTGATCGTATGCGCCACCCTTACACACAAGCTTTGTTTCGCTCTATCCCTTTGCCAGGCGCAGACAAAAATCAGCGACCTTTGGTTGCCATTCCAGGAAATTTTCCGTTACCGCATGAAAGACCTTGTGGCTGTAACTTTGGCCCGCGTTGTAATTATTTTGAAAGCGGTGTTTGTGATGAAGATGAAATTGATATGCAAGAAATGGGTGATAACCACAGTCATGCCTCTCGTTGTAAAAAAATTGATGCCATCGATTGGCGGGCCGTTAGTACAACAAAGGCCGATTACAAGCCATTATTGGCGGGTGACAAAGTTATTGAGGTTGAGGATTTAACAAAGTATTACGAAATTTCAGCTAACGCCTTATTTAGCGGCAAAGCAAAGAGTGTCGTCAAGGCCAATGAGTCACTCTCTTTTTATGCAAGAGAGTCTGAAACATTGGCAATTGTTGGAGAGTCTGGATGCGGCAAGTCAACATTGGCTAAAGTGCTAATGGGTCTTGAGACGGCCACCTCTGGCAAGGCCTCTCTTAATGGCCAATCTATCGCTGATACAGCTATTGCTGATCGCTCGGTTGAAATTATCTCTTCAATTCAAATGGTCTTTCAAAATCCATTTGACACCCTAAATCCTTCAATGACTGTTGGTAGGCAGATAATTCGCGCCCTTGAGGTTTTCGGATTTGGCGAGCTCGAATCTGAACGCCAAAATAGAATGTTAGAGTTACTTGACTTGGTCAAACTACCTAGAGAGTTTGCAATTAGAAAGCCACGACAATTATCTGGCGGTCAAAAACAACGAGTAGGCATTGCCCGCGCCTTTGCTGGAGACGCACAAATTGTTATCGCTGATGAACCAGTTTCAGCACTTGACGTTTCTGTACAGGCTGCGGTAACGCACTTGCTGATGGAGCTACAACGTAAGCAGGGTACAACTATGTTGTTTATTAGCCATGACTTATCGATCGTGCGTTATATTGCTGACCGTGTGATGGTGATGTACTTAGGTCATGTGGTTGAAATGGGTGCAACAGACCAGGTATTTGCACCACCTTATCACCCATATACCGAAGCTTTACTCTCAGCAGTGCCGATTGCTGACACAAGTGTTGAACGTCACCATATCGTGCTTCAGGGTGACATTCCCTCGGCAATGAATCCGCCATCAGGCTGCCCGTTCCAAACACGTTGTCAACACAAACACTTGGTTGAGGGTAATTTGTGCGAAACACAAATGCCAACTACAAAAATATTGGCGAACTCGCATCAATTAAAATGCCATCTTTCTGATGAGTATTTAGCGGCAATGAAGCCGGTTATTAAGTTAGCAGAGGCCTCATAAAAAGCAACTTAAACAGGATAGGTGTTTTTTTATAGTAACGATATTGGCCGGCAGATGGTGTTGGCTGGAGTGGCGTATTCATATAGTGATGCGCATCAAGAAGAAGAGTTAGTTAGAAGAGAAAATCGAGGTTTTTATTTTTTTCTAGGCCGCTGATAAATCCAAAAGAGTTGCGTAAGAAAAAATAAAGGGTTAGCGCATTGTGACCAATTCTTCACTACTGGTTGGATGAATTGCAACCGTGTCATCGAGTTGCGATTTTGTCGCACCCATTTTGATGGCCACTGCAAATCCTTGAAGCATTTCGTCAGCCCCTTCGCCAATAATGTGGCAGCCGATCACTTTTTCATCGTCTCCCATGCAAATCAACTTTAAAGCGGTTTGTGTTTGATGCTTCAGAAGGGCGTCCGCCATCGGTGTGAAGCTTGACTGGTAAACTTTAACATCCTTAAACAGCTCTCTTGCCTTGTTTTCATTGAGCCCAACTGTGCCGATAGGTGGGTGAGAAAAAACAACGCTTGGAATATTGTCGTAATTTAAATATCTATCACACATATTATTAAACAAGCGATCAGATAATCGTCTGCCAGCGGCAATTGCGACCGGAGTCAGTGCTGCGCGGCCAGTGGCATCGCCCAGAGCGTAAATACCTTCAACATTAGTTTGTTGGTATTTATCGGTTGGAATAAACCCTTTGCTATCGGTAGATAAATCGACATTATCGAGACCAATGTTTTTTGTCATTGGCGTCCTGCCTATTGCCCAGATAACTTTGTCAAAACCTTTCAGAATTTCACCACCACAATAAATGTTGCCATTGTCACTTAGCTTGGAAATGTTTGTATCTTTAAGAATGTTGATGCCTTGTTTTTGATATTCTTTGGTTAAAGTATCTACAACCATTGTATCAAAGCCATTAAGTAAATTGCCTGAGCGGATAATAATTGTTACCTTGCTGCCTAGAGCATTGAGTACACCTGCCAACTCTACTGCAATAAAACCACCACCAACAATGGCAACTTTACGAGGGAGCTCATTCAACTCAAAAAAATCATCAGAAGTAATGCCGAAGTTAGCACCGTCAATACTTGGCACAAATGGCGCACTACCAGGCGAAAGAACGATGTGATCAGCGGTAAATGTATCGCCATTAACGGACACTGTATTTTTGTCGACCAAGCTGGCAAAGCCGTTGATATAGTCAATTCCAAGAGACGCTAAATAGCCATCGTACCAAGTGGTGATTCCTTTGATATAGTTGTCCCTACCTTGCTTGAGCTTTTGCCAAGAAAAATCTACACCGTCTATTTCAAAACCAAAACCAGGGGCGTTATTGATTGTTGTGGCTGTATTAGCTGCATACCACATGACCTTCTTGGGCACACATCCAACATTAACACAGGTGCCGCCAATAACTTTCATTTCAATGACAGCACACTTTCTGCCATATTCACTAGCTCGCTCAACCGCAGAAAGGCCGCCACTGCCAGCGCCAATTGCAATCATATCATAGTGTTGTCTCGACACTATAATCCCGCCTTTAAGCTGGCAACGATAAACTGATCGAGATTGCCGTCAAGAACGTCTTGAGTATTGCTGCTTTCCACGCCGGTTCTCAGGTCTTTAATGCGAGATTGATCAAGAACATACGATCGTATTTGATGCCCCCAGCCAATATCCGACTTTAGGTCTTCAAGGTCTTGTTTTTCACTATTGCGTATTTGCATTTCAAGTTCATAAAGTTTGGATTTGAGTTGCTTCATTGCCTGATCTTTGTTGGCGTGTTGAGAGCGACCATCTTGGCACTGTACAACGGTATTGGTGGGCAAATGGGTGATGCGTACAGCGGATTCTGTTTTGTTTACGTGCTGACCACCTGCACCAGAAGCTCGGTAAGTGTCGATGCGCAAATCGGCAGGGTTGATGTCGATTTCTATATCGTCATCCACTTCGGGAGAGACAAAAACAGAAGAAAAAGACGTGTGTCTTTTGCCATTGGCGTTATAGGGAGATTTACGCACTAGGCGATGAATGCCAATTTCACTTCTGAGCCAGCCGAAGGCGTAATCACCATCGAAATGAATGGTGGCTGACTTAATTCCAGCAACTTCTCCGGCGGAGACTTCCATGAGCTTTACTGCAAATTGGTGCTTTTCACCCCAGCGCAAATACATACGCAATAGCATTTCTGCCCAGTCCTGTGCTTCAGTGCCGCCAGAGCCTGATTGAATATCAAGAAAGGCAGAGTTTTGATCCATTTCACCGCTGAACATCCTTTGGAATTCCAAGGCGCTAATATCGGTTTCGACGTCGGCTAAATCGGCAGCAACGCTGTCTACTGTGTCACTATCATCCTCTGCTTCCGCCATTTCGAGTAATTCAATCGCATCGTCAAGAATGGCTGAGGCCTTTGCAAAAGTATTACAAACGGTTTCGAGTTGAGTTTTTTCTTTACCGAGTGCTTGTGCTTGGTCTGGGTTAGACCAAATGTCTGGATTTTCCAGTTCGCGTAAAACCTCTTCTAATCGACCTTGTTTTTCTTCCAATTGCAGATGACTGGATAAGGCCGTACTGCGTGCGGAGAGATCCGATATTTTTGAATAGATTGGTGAAAGTTCCATGCTGCTATTTTAGACAATAAAAAAGCCCCAAAAATGGGGCTTTTATTAACACATCTTGGGTCTTTATTTTCTAAGGCCTAGACGTGAAATTAGATCGGCGTAGCCAGCAATGTTATTGTTTTTTATGTAAGTCAATAATTTTTTACGCTGAGATACAAGGCGCAGTAAACCTCTTCTTGAGTGGTGGTCTTTATTGTGCGTCTTAAAATGCTCAGTCAAATGCTTGATGCGTGCCGTTAATAGTGCTACTTGCACACCAGTAGAGCCCGTGTCGTTCTCGCCTGTTTGGTATTCTTTAATAATCGCTTGTGTATCGATAGACATAGTTAAATAACTCATTTAGTCAAAATTAAGTCGCGAATTATACGCTAATTTCTTTCATTGTACTATTGCTTGAATGAAAATATTAGATATTTGGATAAAACTCCTCTTCACCTTCTGGGCGGGTTTTAAATCGACGGTGAATCCATAGGTATTGCTCTGGATTTTCTCTTATTTGCGCTTCCAATATTTGATTGGTTCTGTGAGCGTCCTCTACTAGATCGCCGCTAGGGTAATTCTCAAGTGGGGCAGAGAAAGACATCCGATAGCCGTTATCCGTCCTAATGAAAGAGTAGGGGATAACGGCAGTATTTCCGCCCTTGGCTACGCGTGAAGTGGCAGTGATTGTTGACGCTTGAATGCCGAATAATGGCGCAAACACGCTACCCCTAGCGCCCAAATCTTGGTCGGGTGCGTACCAAATAGGCAGCGCGCTTTTGATTGCTTTAACCATTGCCTTGGTGTCGGAATTTTTAATCATTATGCCGCCGCCATTGGTGAGGCCTTTGACCATTATTTTGTCAAAAAGGCGGTTGTTTTGTGGGCGATAAATACTGGCAATAGTGTGTTTGAGTGATAGTGCGCGACTACCAAGCATGAGTGGCAGGAAGTGCGAACATAAAATAATCACACCACCTCCATTATTCATTGCCTCTGTCAGGAATTGCTCATTTTCAATTGTCAGCATTTTTTGAATTTTTTTGTCTGCGCCATAATAGGCATTTGCCGTTTCAAAAAAACTCACGCCAATAGACTCAAAGTGTTTCCTCACTAAGGCGTTTACTTGGTCTTTGTTTTTCTCAGGAAAGCATCGTTGAACATTAATGATCGCTATTTTTCTAAATCTTGAAAACAATGGATAGAATAATTTCCCCATGTTTTTTCCCAGAAAAACTTGCACTCTGAACGGAATGAAGACGCCAATCTTCATTAGTAGGATTAATATCCAGGTTGGTAGATATTTTGGACGAAAGAATTCCATTAAAATGAAGAGTTTTTCACGTGGTTATTACACACTAGACTATGCCGTTTATTGACAGAGATTTTATCAATGATTTGTCGGATAGAGTAGATATTGTTGGTCTAATTAATAAGCGTGTGCCATTGAAAAAAGCAGGCAAAGACTATAAAGCTTGCTGCCCCTTTCATGAAGAGAAGACACCATCATTTACCGTGGTGCCAAATAAACAAATTTTCCATTGCTTTGGCTGCGGCGAAAGTGGTGGCGCCATTGACTTTATCAAGAAATTTGACCATTTGGATTTTGTTGAAGCCGTGGAAACGGTAGCCTCAGAATCTGGTATTTCGGTTGTTTACGATCAAAATGTTAAGCCCGTTGATACGCGCTTTAAGCGCTATAACGAGCTGATGAGTGAGGTGAATGATTATTATCAGACGCAATTAAAAAGCTCTGTTGCGAAAGCACGCGCTGTTGATTACGCCAAAAAACGCGGCATTAGTGGCACCATAGCTAAAAGATTTGAACTGGGTTATGCGCCACCCGGTTGGAATAATTTGCATGAGCATAACAAGGTCGATAGCGAAAAGCTTGTCGATCTAGACACGCTTGGTATGTTGGTTGCAAAAAAAGACAAAGCCGGTGATTATTACGACCGCTTTCGTGACCGCTTAATGTTTCCTATTCACAATGCTAAAGGCAATGTGATTGGATTTGGTGGGCGCGTGCTTTCTGACAAGGATAACCCAAAGTATTTAAATTCTCCGGAAACGCCACTATTCTCAAAATCAAAGGAATTGTACGGCCTTCACCATTGCCGTAAATATTCGCGAAAAATTGACTACATCTTGGTGGTAGAGGGTTACATGGATGTTATCGCCCTTCATCAACACGGCATTACCACGGCCGTTGCCACATTGGGAACGGCAACTACTTCAGTCCACCTTCAAACCTTGTCAAGAGCAACCGATACCATTGTTTTTTGCTTCGATGGCGATAAGGCGGGTAGGGCGGCGGCTTGGAAGGCGCTGCAAATTTCCTTGCCAGCAATGACCGCGGGGTTGATGATTAAGTTTCTGCTTTTGCCTGATGGTGAAGATCCAGATACGTTAATTCAAAGGGAGTCCGTCAGAGCATTTTCACAGCGTATTAATATAGCACAAACACTGTCCACTTTTCTTTTTGATCATATTAAATCCGAGGTGCCATTCGAGACAATTGAGGGCAAAACGTTATTTTTAGAGCAAGTTTCCTCGCTTATTAATCTTGTCACCTATCCTGTGTACCGTCAACAGTTAGTTGAAGGCCTTGCGCAAGAAGTTGGTCAGGACGTGTCGCACGTTGAAAAGATGATTAATCAAAGTGAATACAGCGCGCCGCCTCCGCAGGAAATGCAAGAAATACATGAAGCGCCACCCAATTTTGATGAGCCACCAATGCCGCAGATGACTTATGACGAGCCAGTGACACAAAAAGCACCAGACCACGGCATGAAGGGCTTGATGTCAAAGATGATTAGTTGTGTACTGAATTACCCAGTGTTGGCCGATGACACGGTAGAACTTAGAGTGCGACACTTGCCCAAATCAAGCGTACTATTGGAATTAATTCATTCCGCCCAAATTGATGAAGAGATATCTCAGAAAGCATTGATTAAGCCATTTGAGGCCAAACCTAGAGTTTATTCACGTTTGCAGCAACTTTGTCTAATGGAGCCAAGTTTGAGTGAAAACGAAGCAAGAGATGAATTTCTCAGCGCCCTAACCCTGGCAGAAAAACAACATCAAAGAAACTTAACTTCCGCCTCGATTCCAGCGGCCAATACCAGTGCCGACGAAAAGAAAATTATGGAAGACATACAACGTCGAAAAAAGCCGAAATCAAGCTAGACTAATTGGCTGATGTAGGTTGGATGCTGGCATCGGCATTCAGTATTTTCTCCATTGCATCCTTAAACGCCATAGCCGCCGAATTGGAGCCTTCGCAACGGTTCCTTAGATTTGGATCCCAAGAAACAAAACATTGTTTCGGATAATCAAGTCTTACAGCCATAATGTATTTAGGGTTTTCGATGGGCGAGAAGCCGACAAAATAAGTACGTTTTGCACCGTCTTTATTGTATTTTCCTGCAACCACCATTTCGGCTGTGCCGGTTTTGCCGCCAACCTCATAACCGTTGATGCTGGCGCGATAGCCCGAACCATCATTTGATGCCACCGAGTCCAGTATTTCTTTAATTCTTCTTGTGATTTCGGCGCTGAAAACTTGTGTACTTTCCTCCGCTTTTTCGTCACTCAAGATCAATTTTAAGTTCGGCACACTGCCTTCATTTGCAAAAACTAAATAAGCCCTTGCAAGCTGTGCAAGATTGGTATTCATTGGGCCGTGACCATAGGCAATGGTGCGTTTATCGGCAATGCCCCAAGTGCTATGGTGTCTAAGAACGCCAGGATTTTCAATGCTTGGCATAAGGCCTTGGTGTTCACCAAAGCCCAGTAGTTGCCAAGTTTCATATACGTCTTTCGCCTCAAGGCGCTCCATGACATTAACGGTGCCAAGGTTATGTGATTTTTCTAGAATTTTCTGAACTGTTATTGCGTCACCATACTTCCTTACTTCGCGGTTGGTTTTGATATGGCCAATGGATTGACTAACATCGATTAATTCATCATCGGTAGCGTTTATTACGCCTTTTTTTAGCGCAAGCAACATGGTAAAAGGTTTCATTGTTGAGCCGGGCTCAACCTTGTCCGCTAAAACACGGTTTCTGTAATCTTGAGGGTCGTAACTTTGGTGATCATTGGGATCCGCGGCAGGATAGTTGGCCAGCGCCAATATTTCGCCATTAGAAGAAAGCACAATGGCCGAGGCTGAATCGGCCAAATGAAATTCGGCTGATTTTTTGATGGCGTTATAAACATGAAATTGAACATCTGCGTCAATGGTTAATTGAATGTCTTCCCCTTGTTGCAATACTTGGGAAATTTCGGTTTGGTAGTAGATATTTGAGCCGTTCTTGTCGGTGGTGATTTTCGCTTGTCCTTCGGACCCGGCTAACAAATGGTCAAATTCTGATTCAATACCAAAGGCACCAATATTCTGGTTATTGGTTCGTCCGATTAACGGTGAAATGGATTCGGCTTTCGGATAATAGCGAAACGTTGATGGTTGCAGAGCAACGCCAGATATTTTTTCATTCTTACAGCGCAATACTTCAACTTCATCTTTGCTGTTAATCTCTATACCAACAAGGCTTTTTGCTTTCTCCAATAGCGTTTTCGAGGGCACAACCAAGGTTGATTTACAAACCTTGGTCTTTTGTTTTTTGAGCTGGCTAAGGTTGATGATAATAGGGTCGGTGAGTGCGAGGTTTTCTTTAATGATGAGTTGTTTTCGGCCCGAACTGGCTTGACGTTTGGCTTTAATTTTCTCATCAAGTTCATCAAAGGGTAATTGCAGCGCCTCCGCTAACATCGATATAAATTCATCTTGAACAAGGGTAGGATCTAGATTCACTTTTTGCTGGATGAGGTTGATGGCAAGGATGTTGCCATTTCTGTCTAGGATGTTGCCCCGTGAGGCTTTTTGAGTGAGGTTTTTTTCAGATTTTATGGCGGCTTTTTGTTGCAGAGAAGTGCCGTCTAATTGTTGAGAATGAATGCTGATAGCTTGATAAACAAAAATTCCAATAATGACGAAAAAGCTGTACTTAATTAACCCTTGTCTATTCCAATAATTTTGAACTCGAGTAAATTTCACAAAGACAATGTTTTGATTTTTTTATCGGGTGAGTGCATCTCTAACAATTCTTGCGATTTTTCAACGATGGCCATGCCGCTAAGCACCTCTGAGTGCTCCATTAATAATTGCCTGTTAATGGCGGTGATGCTTTGATTTTCTTTGTTAACTTGCACTTCGATTTCATGCAATTGAAACATTTGATGGTGCCAATAAATGGTTAAAAGCGACAAGCCAACAGTGGCAATGATTAAAAGGGAGTTAACGAGCCAAGTGGTGCGGATAAATCTTAGCATTTTTCAGCTAAGCGAAGGATTGCGCTACGGCTGCGCTTGTTAATTTTGATTTCTGCTGCAGAAGGTTTTTTCTTACCTAGGTTTTTGAGGGGTAGATTGTTTGAAGTTTCGGCCATAATTGGCAACCCCTTAGGAAGGGCTTTGACTTGAGAGTGCTTGCGAATGAATTGCTTTACAATCCTATCTTCAATCGAATGAAAGCTAATGATAGACAGTCGACCGCCGGACTTTAAGGCGCCAATACTTTGCTCAAGTGTGGATGCGAGTTGCTTTAGCTCTTCATTAATAACAATTCGAATCGCTTGAAAGGAGCGTGTTGCCGGGTGTTTGTTTTTGTGAGATCTGACGACGGAAGCAATGATATTGGCGAGTTCAAGCGTTGTTTCAATGTCCTTGGTTTCTTGAAATTTTTTGATTGCAGCAGCAATTCTCCAGCTCTTTTTTTCCTCGCCAAATTGATAAAGTACATCGGCTATGTCTTTTTCACTTGTCTCTTTAAGCCATTTGGCAGCGGTCATAGTTTGCGTTTGATTCATACGCATATCAAGCGCACCGTCTTTATTGAAACTAAAACCTCGTTCAGCATTGTCGAGCTGTGGCGAAGAGACGCCAAGATCCATCAAAATTCCGTCGATTTGCCCATAGAGCCCCATCTCTTCAAGGACAATTTTTAGTTGGTCAAACCTTGTATGGCGCATACTAAGTCTTTGGTCTTGAAAGTTTGATTTGGCGTATTTGACTGCATCCAAATCTTGATCTAAACCAATCAATTTGCCCTTTGGGCCAAGTAACTCAAGAACGCCTTGAGAGTGCCCTCCTCTACCAAAAGTGGCGTCGATATAAATGCCGTCGACTTTTATGTTGAGACCCATCAGAGACTCTGGAAACATTACCGAATGATGTTTGTTGCTTGAAGTGGGAGTGGTTTCAGAGTTGCTGTAAGTCATCGAAATGCAGGGTAGGGTTTGTTTTTCTTTGAAGTGGCTAGAGATGTGTTGATTGGTGGTTGTAAGGGTCAGGGCATCTGCACATTTTAACCCATTGGTCAATGTATCAATTCATGAAAAGACTGCTTATTAGAGGGGGTGCGCTGGAGGTGTTGCCGAATTTGAAACGAATCTTGAGACGGTGTATTTTGCTCTATGCTTATGATTTTTCAAACAATTTACAATGCGATCTCAAGATATACTATAATCCTCGGCTTGTTGAAATCAGCCAAATAATTCCTACATCAGTAGATGGGTGTTGCTTGGTGCTTTTTATCCCTTAGGTGCTTATTGTATTTTAAGGGAGGTAAAAAAGAAGGCATTGTTCGTTTGCGAATGATGTCTTTTTTACGGGATAGCCTTGTGTGTTAGGTGTACATCTAACAGACCTCCTTTTAGTTATTCCATGGCATTCGCTATAGTACGCCGACAGTCGTGCTATAGTGCTTTGTCTTTTTGCTGGACGCTCTTTGCTTAGCTGCCAATGCAAATGATGCATTGATATGTTAAGCCATCTAATAATCACTTAAACTTTATTCTGTATTTTTAAGTTAATTATAAAAAAATACGATATTTTTATGCATTAATTGCAAAACTAACATAGTTTCTTCTGCTGTTATTTCAATTAGTTGGCGCTTGCTTTAGATAAAATCGCTGTTGTGCCGGACTTTAAATCAGATTGCGTCGCATTAATTACTTAAGTGATGACGCCAAAGGGTTGACTTTACTTTACTTTGTTTTGTTTGTATCCTTTGTGCTTGAAAATATTGTCTTGGTTACAAATAATTTTTTCATTTGAAATAGCATATTCTGGTGACTCATTTCACCACTCCTAATATAGTTATTTCATGGCATGCATTATGGCGCTAGAGTCCGCCATAGTGCACTGTCTTTATTATCATATTTTACAAAACCTTCTCCTTTGCTTGTAATTATTGGCCTGAATGAGGATGAAATTAGTTTTATATAGTGATTATTAAGTTAAAAAAAGTTCAAACCCTAAACATTTGGCATAAAATATATTCTTTAAATTTTGTCTGTCTATTGTAATTTTTGAAATTACGAAGAGCGCAAAATCATTAAGAAAAGAATAACAATCACCTTGCTAAGGACCCTATGAGCTCAACGAATAACCGCACCATCCTCCTCAAGAAGATGATGGCTGTTGCCGGCCTAATTTGGTTTACCTACCTAATTTATCATTTATTTAGCGTGCTGACTTTCCATGCTGGCGAAGCTGCTTTTAATGCCTTCTATGCTTGGTTTAATAGCTCTTGGATTTACCCTGTTTTATTGACCCTGCTAGGATCGACAATTGTCTTTCATATTTATGTCGCTGTCACGCGCCAATTGACAAACAATAAAAGTGTTGGCGACACTCGCTACAAAAAACCGTATCCTAAGGCTATCCCAAGGGTTGTTGCATGGTCAGGCGCAGTACTAGTGTTTGCCTTTATTGTTATCCATAGTGTGCAGATGCTTGCTATTGATATTGATACAACAAATCTTTACCAACAAATGGAGGAGATTTTCTCTGATCAATTGATGTGGGGTATTTATGGTCTGGGACTATTGGCAATTTCGGCGCATTTACAACACGGTCTTTCGAATGTATTGCAGACACTGGGTATTTGCAGTTGTCAATTTCACAAAGTTGCCTGGTTGATTGTTATTATCATTATGGTGGGCTTTGCTTCTATTCCACTGAGCATTATCTTATGAGTAAATTAAATTCAAATGCACCTACGGGTGATATAGACAAGCGTTGGGAAAAACACCTTTTTGAGTTATCCCTAATTGCGCCGCAAAATCGCGGTAAATACAACATTATCGTTATTGGTACAGGCCTTGCCGGCGCATCTTTATGTGCCACCTTGGGCGAGTCTGGTTACAACGTGCAATCCTTTTGCTTTAATGATAGCCCTCGTAGAGCGCACTCTATTGCAGCTCAAGGTGGTATTAACGCCAGTAAGAACTACCAAAATGACGGTGACAGTACACAGAGATTGTTTTACGACACAATGAAGGGTGGTGATTTTAGAGCCCGTGAGTCAAACGTTTATCGTCTTGCTCAATTGAGTGGTAATATTATCGACCAAGCCGTTTCTCAAGGTGTGCCTTTTGCAAGAGAATACAGTGGTTATTTGGCGAACCGCTCTTTTGGCGGCGCTCAAGTTTCGCGCACATTCTATGCTCGTGGCCAAACTGGCCAGCAACTTTTGTTGGGCGCTTATAGTGCGATGAGTAAAGAGGTTGCATCGGGCAAGGTTAAGCACCAGTCACGATCTGAAATGTTAGAAATTATTCTTGTTGATGGCAAGGCGCGAGGCATAGTTGTCCGTGACTTGGTTAGCGGTGAGATTAGCGCACACACAGCCGACTGCGTTGTGATGTGTACGGGTGGTTACAGTAATGCTTTCTATTTGTCTACCAATGCTAAGGGCTGCAACACTTCTGCCACATGGCGCGCACATAAAAAAGGTGCTTTTTATGCCAACCCAAGTTTTACTCAAATTCACCCAACCTGTATTCCGCCAACGGGTGAGAATCAATCCAAGCTAACCTTGATGAGTGAGTCTTTACGTAATGATGGCCGTATTTGGGCACCAAAAAATATTGCAGATTGCGGCAAAGATCCAAGAGAAATTGCTGAAGAAGACAGAGATTACTTCCTTGAGCGCATGTACCCAGCTTTTGCCAACTTAGTGCCTAGAGACGTAGCCTCAAGAGCGGTTAAGAGCATCTGTGACGAAGGTCGTGGTATTGGTACTGAGATTCATGGTGAGAAATTGGGCGTTTACTTAGACTTCTCATCAATTATTGAGCGTATCGGCGAAGATAAAGTAAGGGAAAAGTACGGTAATTTATTTGATATGTACGAACGTATTTCAGGTGAAAACCCATATCAGTTACCAATGAAGATTTACCCTGCACCGCATTACACAATGGGCGGTCTTTGGGTTGATTACAACTTAATGACAACGATTGACGGTCTATTTGCGGCCGGCGAAGCCAACTATTCTGAGCACGGTGCAAACCGACTTGGTGCATCAGCATTGATGCAGGGGTTGGCAGACGGTTATTTTATTGCCCCAAGAACGGTTGCAAACTATCTTGCCAAGAACAAGCTTGAGCCTGTGGGTCTTGATCATCCTGATGTTGTAAAAGCGATGGATGACGTTAAAGATCGCATCGATAAATTGATGAATGCCCCAGAGCCTAAAAATTCACCAGACTACTATCATAAGAAAGTCGGCCGAATTTTGTGGGCTGCTTGTGGCATGTCGCGTGAGAAAGAAAGCTTAAAGGCTGCGATTGAAGAAATTAAAGCACTGCAGATTGATTTTTGGCAGCACGTCAAAGTGACGGGTGTTGATAAAGACATGAACCAAACACTTGAGCGTGCGGGTAGAGTTGCTGATTTCATCGAGCTTGGACACCTTATGTGTCGTGATGCTCTTGAGCGCGAAGAGTCGTGTGGCTGTCATGCTCGCCTGGAGTATCTAGAATCCGATGGTGAGGCAAAGCGAGACGATGAAAATTTTGCTTATGTGGCTGCCTGGGAATACTCAGAAGCCGGTGCTGTATTAAACAAAGAGCAGTTAGATTTTGAATTTGTCAAACCAAGTGTGAGGGATTACACATGAATTTTACACTCCATATTTGGCGTCAAAAAAACGCCCAGAGCAAAGGCGATTTTCACACTTACCAAGTTGACGATATCGATAGCGACACTTCATTTTTGGAGATGTTGGATCAACTTAATGAACAGCTTATTGGTAAAGATGAAGATTGTGTTGTATTCGATTATGATTGCCGAGAAGGCATTTGTGGCGCTTGTTCATTAGTCATTAATGGTCATCCACACGGTGAGAAAAAAGCCACTACGACTTGTCAACTGTACATGCGTGAATACGCCAACCAGAGCGAACTCTGGATTGAGCCTTTCAGAGCCGACAGTTTTCCAGTTATTAAAGACGTACTAACGAATCGTGATGCGTTTGATCGCATTATTCAAGCCGGCGGCTATGTTTCAACGAATACCGGTTCTGCGCCTGATGCAAACTCACAATTGATTAGAAAGCCCGATGCAGACGCTGCTTTTGATGCGGCAACTTGTATTGGTTGTGGTGCTTGTGTTGCTGTTTGTCCAAACGCTTCGGCAAGTCTTTTTGTTTCCGCTAAGATTGCTCACCTTGATTACTTGCCTCAAGGCAAGGTTCAGAGCGATACTCGCGCGACCAATATGGTTCGCCAAATGGAATTAGAAGGTTTTGGTAGTTGCTCAAACCATCGTCATTGCGAGTCTGTTTGTCCGCAAGAGATTTCGATTGCCAATATCACTACAATGAATCGTCTGCTTTAAGAGCACCTGACACTTCACTTTTTTGAATCTACCAACCTTTCGGTGAGGCTTTAACTAGCCTCGCTTGAGAATTGCACGTCTTACCTAAAGCTGAGTCAGCCTGTACGCCAGTATATTGGGTTGAGTGACTAAATCATTGTTGATACAAGTTAAGCCACTCAAAGGGGTTGTGATAATTTAGCTAGTGAGTTTGTCGACTTCCAGTGTCAGCTCACGAGTAACGCTGACTGATTGATTAAACAAGGCACTTTCTTCATCGTTGAACTCCAGCTCTATGATGCACTCGATACCATTTTCACCTAAAACGACAGGCACACCAATGGCAAGGCCATTTTGTTCGTACTCACCCTCAAGAAGGCTAATACAAGGCATGAGTCGTTTTTTATTGTGCACAATGCTTTCCACCATGACCGTCACAGCAGCGGCTGGTGCATCGTAGGCGCTAGAATTTTTCTTAAGGTTGATGATTTCTGCACCGCCATCACGGGTTCTTTGAATGATGCCCTCAATCACGTCTGTGCTCAATAATTGAGTAATTGGCACACCACCTATTGATGTGTATCTGGTAAGGGGCACCATGGTGTCACCGTGCCCGCCCAATACCAATGTTTTAATGTCGTTAATTGAAAGTCCGGTTTCCATTGCAATAAAGCTGGACATGCGCAGTGAATCCAGTACACCGGCTTGACCAATAATGCGACTTCTGTCCCAGTTGGTTTTTTTGCAAGCGTAGTAAGTAAGGGCGTCAACAGGGTTGGTCACCATAATAACAAAAGCATCATTGGCGTGTTCGATTACACCGTCCATGATGCCGTCAATAATTTTCAAGTTGGCCTCTAGAACATCACTGCGATCCATGCCTGGCTTTCTAGGAAGACCAGCTGTAATGATGACAATATTAGAATCCCTGATAGCGGCGATGTCGCTACTGCCTTTTATTACTGTATCGAATTTAAAGACCTCTGAGGTTTGTTGAATATCGAGAGCGACACCCTGGGCGTACTGGTCATCAAGATCAATCAATACAATATCGCGTGCGAACTTCTGAGTTGCTAGCATTTGCGCGGTGGTTTCGCCCACTCTTCCTGCGCCTATTACACTTATTTTTTTAATCATATTAGAATACTTTCATGTAGTGAATAAATTTAAACTTATATATAGCTGTATTAACTTGGGTATCATATAAAGTTATATAATACCAGCCTTACTTTTAACCAGTTTTAGTTTTACTATATGTCACAAGAATTTCACGAAGAAGCCCTAGATTATCATCGCCGAGTTAGACCTGGGAAAATTATTGTTTCTTCGCATAAGCCAATGAATACTCGTCAAGAATTAAGCTTGGCGTACACACCAGGTGTTGCTGCACCCGTTAGGGAGATTGCAAAAAATCCAGAGACTGTTAACGAATATACAGCAAAGGGAAATTTGGTGGCAGTGATTACCGATGGTTCGGCGGTTCTTGGTCTTGGCAATGTTGGCCCGTTGGCTGCAAAGCCTGTAATGGAAGGCAAAGCTGTTTTGTTTAAACGGTTTGCTGATATTGATGTGTTTAACATCGAACTAGGCACCCAAGATGTCGATGAAATTGTTAATACCATCATTAATATTGCACCAACATTTGGCGGTATTAATTTAGAAGATATTTCTGCACCGCGTTGTTTTGAAATTGAGCAGCGTTTGGTTGAAGCACTTGATATCCCTGTTTTTCATGACGATCAGCACGGCACCGCAATCATTATTGCAGCTGGCTTGCTAAATGCTCTTGAGATTCAAGGGAAAACACTAGAAACTGTTAAACTGGTTTGCCTGGGCGCAGGATCTGCCGGTATTGCCACTTTGCACCTATTGTGCGAAATGGGCTTAAACAAGGATAATATTTTGTTAGTTGATCGCGTTGGCGTTATCTCAACAGACCTTGAAAATCTTACGGATGTGAAAGCTCAATTTGCCGTGGATACAGATAAGAAAACCCTTGCTGATGCGATGAATGGCGCCGATGTCTTTGTTGGTGTTGCCTCTGCTAATTTGGTCACTCAAGAGATGGTAAAGTCAATGGCAGACAATCCTATTGTTTTTGCTCTTTCTAATCCCGATCCTGAAATTTCACCAGCTGATGCCCACGCCTGTAGAGATGATTTAATCATGGGAACTGGACGTAGCGATTATCCGAACCAGGTTAATAATGTGCTGGGTTTTCCATTTATTTTCAGAGGTGCTTTGGATGCCAAGTCTAAAGAGATAAACGTCGAGATGAAAATTGCCGCAGTAAATGCACTGAGTGAACTTGCGAAACTTGAAGTTCCGCAGAGTGTTCTTGACGCTTACAACATTGATAGCTTAGAATTCGGTAAAGATTACATCATTCCAAAGCCTTTTGACCCAAGACTGATCGATACCGTGCCAAAAGCAATATTTAATGCCGCTGTTGCCAGTGGTGTGTCGCGTCTAACTTAATCCTTCAATAACACTGAAAATGCGCCATTTTATGCTTGCTATGCATAAATAGTTATGGGATAATGTCTGATTGTTTTTTGGAGGGGTTCCCGAGCGGCCAAAGGGAACAGACTGTAAATCTGTCGGCTCTGCCTTCGAAGGTTCGAATCCTTCCCCCTCCACCATAAAAACATGAGAATAGGAATTGCGGGTGTCGTATATTGGTATTACCTTAGCCTTCCAAGCTAATGAGACGGGTTCGATTCCCGTCACCCGCTCCATGTAGTTGGGGTTGTGCTCACCTAGCTCAGTTGGTAGAGCACTTCCTTGGTAAGGAAGAGGTCGCCGGTTCAAATCCGGTGGTGAGCTCCATTAAATAATTAATAAATGATTCAAGGGGATTAGATATGTCAAAAGAAAAATTCGAAAGAACCAAACCACACGTCAATGTGGGCACAATTGGTCACGTTGACCACGGTAAAACAACGTTAACTGCTGCAATCACTAAAGTGATGGCTGAAGCTAACGGTAGTG
>Ga0206679_10000012_pt1 | contig 132032 bp, 124 predicted proteins | sample M110012015metaG_FD_155464 | JGI IMG/M metagenome (GOLD analysis project Ga0206679, IMG submission 155464) | Ammonia-oxidizing marine archaeal communities from Monterey Bay, California, United States - M1 100m 12015 | ecosystem: Environmental > Aquatic > Marine > Intertidal zone | place: USA...
CCTGGGGCCCGAAAATTCGAGTCACTTGGCCAGCGTGATGACGCCGGACTTGCTGCTCTGGGCGTCGCTGCCAGAGAGCACAATGACATAGGAAGCCAACGCACCCAGCAAAGAATTACAGCGCTATCGCAACGATTAAAGGCCGGGATTTCTGAACTCGGGTTGGAACTCGTGACGCCCATGGACCCTGAACTCAGTTTTGGGGTCTGTATTACCAGGGCACCTGATGGTGATGGCCGCACTATTGTAAATAAGCTCTATACTGACTATGGCATCGCCGCTGCCCCCACGGGTGGCGTCCGACTTTGCCCCACTATCTATAACTCTCCTGAGCACATCGATCGAGCCATTGTTGGCTTGAAAGAACTCATGACCTAGCCCGGACTTCTTTATTCAGCTCTCAGCCTGCGCCATAAACACATCAGCCAACTGGATTAACAAACAACCCTAAAAAAAGTCGAAAAACCAACGAGTGAATTAAAGCAGATCCTGTCATACTGGCTCAATGCTCGGCACAATCGACACTGCAATTATCTTCGCCTATCTAATTCTTATGATCCTGATCGGCTTTAGTGCCAGCCGTAAACAAAACAGTATTGAGGAATTCTTCATCGGTAACGGCAATGTCGGCACGTTTTCCATTGCTTGCCTCTGGTTGGCTTCCTGGGTGGGTGGAGCCGCCATTGTCGGCGGGGCCTCAAAGACTTATGACCTGGGTATTTCAGGTGGCTGGTATATCATCTGTATGGCTATTGGATGCCTTCTTTTCGGATTGTTTTTTTCGGTACGAGTCAAAGTCTGGGCTCGCCAAAAGAATCTGCTTACCTACCCTGACCTGATCGAATCAACCTACGACAGTCGCACACGAATCGTAGCGACCATCTCTACTGCTCTTGCTTTCATTGGCTTTGCCGCCGGGCAGCTAGCCGCAGGAGGCGCCGTGCTTAGCACCCTGCTGGGATGGGACTATGCCGAGGCCTTGCTACTGGTCAGTGCGATCATCGTCGTTTATACCGCCTCCGGTGGCTTCATGGCTATTACCTATACCGACTGGGTTCAGTTCATCTTACTGTTCACTGGTATTGTCTTGGTTGGTATTCCGGTTTCCATTGCAAACGGTGGCACCTGGACTGCACTAACATCAAATTTACCACCGGCACATTTTGACCCTCTCGGCTGGGGCCTACCGACCATGTTAGCGCTGGGAGTTTCAATTCCGATGAGCTTTTTTGTCGCCATGGATAGCTACACCAGAATGTTTGCGGCAAAAAATGAAAAGGCAGCACGGCGAGGTACACTCTGGGCTGTTTTGTTTCTGTTACCACTGGCAGTAGGCGCTGTATGGTTAGGTTTGACCGCTGCTTTGCTCTACCCCGAAATAGAAAGCAGTGGCGATATACTGACGAAAATCGTACTGGACATCTTCCCGGTCGGTTTCAAGGGCCTTGTTCTGGTCGGTATTCTGGCAGCACTGATGTCAACCGCAGATATCTGTATCCTTACTGCATCAGCCAATGGCAGCAGGGACATCTACCAGCGGTACCTCAATCCGCAAGTAACAGCCCGCCAACTGCTTCGTCTCAGTATCGGTTTAGCCATCCTAATAGGTATCTCAGCCAGCCTTCTGGCCTGGAAAATGCAAGATATCATCGACATCCTGTTAATGGCATTTACCATTAATTCGGCCGCATTATTCGTGCCGACTATCGCCATGGTGACCATAAAGGGTAACAACAGTTCAGCAGCATTCTGGAGCATTTTATTGGCATTGACGACGGTCATAATCTGGTACATTGCCTCCTGGCTGGATCTAGCACCCCTATTTGGCCTGGATCCACTTTGGCCGGGTCTACTGGTTTCTTTTTGTGTCTTTACAGCATTGCACTTTGTGCCTGACAAGCCAAACCCATTACCTAACGCAGCTGAATAAAGATGCAGTGCGGGGAAATAATCCGCTAGATCTCTATTCCATCCGGCTGAATGCCTTACCGGTCCAGCTTGACCTAAAAGCCAGGGGTCTCAACATCGAGAGCCTATCAAGTAGAAGCAAAGCATCGGCGAATCTCTCAGCCAGGCCAAGTGATGTAAAGTAAAGTAAAGTGAAGTGAAGTGAAGTGAAGTGAAGTAACATAAAGCAAATTAGATGAGGATACTGTGGCCAAGCGGAAAAGACGGCTAGGCTGTCAAGCCGAGTGCTTCAGGGTACTGATTTCAACTTTCCTTCCAGTATCGTTAATCAGGATAAAATAATATTAAAGGGCTCAGCATTTGAATTGGTACAGGATCAAAACTGCATTTATTGGACTCAAGCGTCTGGCGACCCTCTCTGATCAGGACAAACAAGCCTGTATCAACGCTCATCATTTCTTTCAACGTATGCAGGAAGGCGAATTAACAGAAACCGCAGATGAAACCAAGGCTGTAGCGGACTACTACAAAGTTCTCAACAACATGCTTTCCGTATTTGATCTGGAAAAGCTTTATATTCCGCCACAACTGAACGAGAAAGAGGGCCTATATGGTAATCAGTTGCTGTGTGAACAGGCCCTTTTAGAAACGCTCAATCTAACTACGCCTGAACAATCTCATCTTTTAGATATGGGGTGCGGAAGAGGAAGAATCGCCCATTACCTTGCTACCATTACAGGCGGTCAGGTATCGGGCTACAACATCGACCCGAATCAGCTCGAAAATGCAGTCGAATGGGCTGCTGAGTGTCATATGAGTGATCAGCTCCATTTTAAAACAGGAGACCATCATAAGCCGCTAGAATACGATTCAAATTGCTTTGATGGCTGTTTTTCCATCCAGGCCGTCTGGCCATTTTTCAAGAAACATGAACTCGACGCGCATGCTCAGGAAATGTATCGCGTATTGAAAGCAGGAGCACGATATTCTTGCTCGGAATACCTGTTAACCCCGCATTTCGACTGGACAAATGAAGAACACGTTGGCCTCCACAAACTCTATCTGCCCACCTTGGCGGCGACTCAATCAATGTACCCAGCTGACGTCTGTGCTGCCCTGGAAAGAGCTGGGTTCAGGATTCTACTGTCAGCACCATCAAAAAGTGAGGCTTGGCCAATCTGTGAGCAAAAGCGCGACCTGATTTTAATGGCTCGCAAAGCCGTCAGGGCACTTGAAGCAATTAGAATCCTGCCAGCTTGGGTCGAAGAATCCCTCGATTTACTTCAAAAAGGCGGTCAAGCCTGGACCGATGCCGAGAAAGCAAAAATAGCTGATCTGAACTGGCGAATCATCGCTGAAAAACCAGGAGCCAATGCATTAGTTTCATCACCCTGAAACTGTCGATAACCCAACCACCAAATGCTGCTAACCAAATCCAGGTTGATACATCCTGGTCGGCTAGACAGTGCCTGCCTACTGACGGAAATCGACTTCCATCTCCGAGGCTAGATAAAAAATAGTCGTATAAGCCGCCGTCAAGATACGCATATCTTCCGGAATAATTTTATCGAAGGTGTCATTAGGAGTATGGTGATAATCGAAATAGTCATTTGAATTCTGCATGAAATTAAGCGCTGGCATCCCAGCTCTTCCAAGCACACTCATGTCTGATGCGCCTTTAGCATCATTAGCATCACTCCAGGCAATACCCAATGGCGCTATCAATTTATGCATTTCCCTGACCACGGGCAGCGCAGTTGCACCTACCCCAGAGATCAGGGTATGCGGTCGACCTCCTCCACCATCGACTTCAGCGCCGAGAAGATGTTGGTCGAGGTTGCTTTTATTAGCGTTAAAATATTCTCGAACACCGATGAGACCGATTTCTTCAGCAGCAAACAAAAGCACGCGTATACTGCGCTTGGGTCGTTGCTGCATCTGCCCGATCATCGCAGCCGCGGCCATCATAGAGCCAACACCTGCCCCATCGTCAATGGCACCTGTACCCTCATCCCAGGAATCAAGGTGAGCACCAAGGACCACATAGTTTTCAGGGTCTGAGCGCCCTGTCATCTCACCAATGACATTGGCCCCCATGACCGAGGCAGTGATTTCCGAGGTCATATTCATTTTGAAAACCACTGGTTCACCCCGACGCAACATATTCTCAATGAGTATGGCATCGGGAGGAGAAATTGCCGCTGCTGGAATTTTTCTAACGCCCTCCTCGTAACTATAGCCACTGCCTGTGTGTGCATAACGATTATTGTCTGTACCGACCGAGCGGATAATGATGGCTTCCGCCCCTCTTTTTGATGCAACAACATGACCCCGGCTGCGCGCGCGCGTGCCCTTCCCATAACCCGCCATACGTGAATCGCCAGGATTCGGTACAAAGTCAGCCATGCTGTAGGAGACGAAGGCTATTTTCCCTTTGAGGCTGTCACCCTCAGGAACCGCTTCAAGTGCTTCAAAATCCTCGAATGCGACGATCTCGCCCTGCAAATCACCAGCAGTACCAACACTATAGCCCAGCGCCGTCAGGACGATATCGTGGGGGTAAGGGGAAACAATTTCCGCTTTGGCATCGCCTCGAACCCAGCCATATTCGACCGGGACGGGTTCTGTCCAAACTCGATCGAAGCCCAGTTCCTTGAACTTGGCCTGAGCCCAGGCGATAGCCCGTTTATCACCCTCAGTCCCGACTCGGCGGGCACCCACTTCTGTTGTTAAAGACTCGACAATGTCGACGGAGAGGTTGTCTAAAAGCGCCCGCTCTCGCAATAATACCGCCGCATCCACCAATGATTTGGGAATGTTGCTATCATTCACAGAAGCCGGGTCACTCAGGGTAATCAAGGGAAAAGTCAACACGGCAACCAGCAAAGTCAGCACCTTGTTACGGCGGATAATTCTTCGTTTCAGCATGATTTCGTTCCATTATGTGGAATGGTTTAATCAAAGATTGTACAAGGCATCCCCTGGAAATTCACTGTCCCGCCACTATTGGACAGCATACGCTGATCAAATAGTTCAAGCACCTTCCATTCCAGATTACGGCGGCAGGCTTTATGCCTGGGATCAGGCCATGGCCGCAAAACACGAGACAATAAAACACCAACAGCAGTTGCTTGTAAGCTCCAACGGGTGACGAGCGGTGGAAAGCCAAACTAGCATCATCACCCTCATTCTGGTTGGCATCATCGACCGATATTTTAGGGAACCCTGTGAACGCAAAACCCAGGCCATGGCCAATGCTGAATTCAACCATGCATCTGTCAGAATGGCTGCTACAATTCGCATCGCTTACACAAAAAAACAATCCTGTTTTTGGTGAGACCCTGCTGGACAACCGATGCAAACGAATCAGTCCCGGCCTGGCAAGCCCCCAATTCGCCAGGCGATCGGCCGAGTATCAATTTAGATGCTGTAGCCCTCATCGGTGAGCGGCATCTTCCGCACTCTTTCACCGGTCGCTGCATAAATAGCATTACCAATCGCCGGGGCCAGTGGTGGCAAGGCAGGCTCACCCAATCCTGTAGGACTGTAATCACTTTGAATAAAGTAGATATCGACTTCTGGTGCATTAGGTAAACGAAGCACCTGGTAATCATGAAAATTCGATTGTTGGATGCGGCCTTGCTCCATGGTTATCTTCTGTCCCAGCATAGTACTCAACCCATCAATAACCCCCCCTTCAACCTGAGCAGTTGCCCCACTCATATTAATAATTGGACCTACATCCACGGCCACGGTTACCTTGTGAACAGTGAGTTTCTTGTTGGCATCGACACTGACCTCAGCGACTTCTGCTACATGGGCCGCGTGACTGAAGTGAAATGCCAGGCCAAGCCCATGGCCCTTTGGCATGCTCCTGCCCCAATTGGCTTTCTGCGCAGCAAGCCTGATAACATCTGCCGCGCGACCTGTATTGAGCGACCGCACATTACCTTGGTCGAACCAACGTGGTTCACCCATGAGTTCCAGCAATACTTCCAGATGATCTCGGCCTGCCTTAACTGCCAGTTCATGGATGAAACTTTGAATAACAAATGCTGTCGTGTTGGCACCCGGTGCTCGCCAGGGGCCACAGGGTGTTTGAATATCAAACAGGGTCTTGGTCGCGCGGGTATTTTTCAGATTTAGCATGGGGAACTCTGTGGCACGAAAACCAGAACCACTGATACGCCCACCTTTATAGGTCATCCCCATAAAATGATCTTCAAAAGCTATGATCCTGCCTGTCTGATCAATGCTCCCCTTTACGGACTGAAAGCCTCCGACGCGATAAAAATCATGCTGTAAATCATCTTCCCGCGACCAGGTCAATTTAACCGGCGCCCCGACCTGCTTGGACATGGCGATCACTTCACAGATATATTCGCTATACACCCGGCGACCAAAGCTACCGCCTAACCTCATCTGGTGAATTTTGACTTGTTCCTGGTCAAGGCCAAATAACGATTTTGCAACGGGATAGGCGCGGGTTGGCGCCTGAGTTGGAATCCACAGCTCCAAATTATCCGGATTTCCATCACGACCGGCTTTATAATAGGCAGTACAGTTCATGGGTTCCATACACAGGTGAGCAACGAACGGGTATTGGTAAAATGCTTCAATGGTCTGGTGATCCGGATTACTGAAACTGGACTTGACGTCACCGCTTTCCGAGATGAGGGTTTCTCCAGGTTGGGAGTGAAGCTGCTTGGCTCTCGAAACCATCTGAGTCCAGCTATCTTTTGACGCGGAGGTCTCGTCCCAGTTTATCCTGAGTTGCTCTTTCGCATTAAAAACTGCCCAGGTAGACGTTCCAACCAACGCCACTCCAGAAGATAATTCGCGAACATTATCATTTCCATCCAATATAAAAGCATCGGTAATGCCCGGTAATTTTTTCACTTCTTCAAGGTTGGCGCTGATAACCTTGCCACCAAATGCAGGGCACTTCTGATAAGCTCCATATCGCATCTCTGGTACACGCACATCAATGCCGAATAGCGCCAGGCCACTGACAATTTCAAGGTTATCGACTCCCGTTACCGAGGTTCCGATGATCGTATAGTCAGCTTTATCCTTAAAAACAAGATTCTTCGGGTCGGGTAAGGGCTGTTTAACGGCGAGCGCGGCAAGCTCACCAAAAGTAAGTGACTTGCTTGAAAAAAGATGCGAGACCGTACTGTCCTGGGCATGAAGTTCATCGCGCGGGAGCTCCATGGAAACTGACGCAGCCCCGATGAACATCTCGCGCGCCGATGCCCCCATGGTTCTCATCTGATCGAATGTCCTGGGTATGGTGGTAGAACCTCCGGCGCCATGACGTCCAAAACGTGACTCATCAACAGCAGACTGCAGGACTTCAACATCCTCCCACTTCGCGCCCATTTCCTCCGCAATGATCATCGGCAAGGCGGTTTTTATTCCCTGGCCCATTTCCGGGTTTGACGAATAAATAACTATTTTGCCTTCGGAAGAGACTTTAATAAACGCATTAAGCTCAATCGAGCCGACTAAACTGCCAAGATCTTCTGCTTTGGCAGCGGGACCATAGCCAGGCAGCACCGAGGCGAGAACCAGACTACTGCCTGCTATACCACTGAGCTTTAGAAAAGCCCGGCGATGCAGTTTTTTGATTAAAAACGGCTCTGCCTGACCAGTCGTTTCCGCGAGCGCGTTTAGTTCGAGTTCAACTGCACGAACAAGGTCGATGTCCCGATCAGATTCTCTCATGAAATCATCATCATGGTCATTCATGACTCACCCTCACTTCGCTGTTTGACATGAAACTCGCCACCACCTTGAGACGCATCCGAAAATTGGCAGGGAGTATTTTCAGAAGCCAAATGGATAGCTTTGCGAATGCGGTTGTAAGTACCACATCGGCAATAGTTATCGACCATAGCCGCATCTATATCTTCATCGGTTGGGCTTGGCTTTTCTGCCAGTAGAGCGGCAGCTGACATTATCTGACCAGACTGGCAGTACCCGCATTGCGCGACATCAACATCGATCCAGGCTTGCTGCAAGGGATGTAGTTCTGTGCCGTCAGCCAAGCCTTCGATGGTTCGAATCGGTTGACCCACAAGAGCAGATGCTGGGGTAATACAGGCTCGAATCGGTTTGCCGGCAACATGAACTGTACAGGCTCCACATAGTGCAATCCCACATCCAAACTTTGTACCTATAAGACCCAGTTCATCTCGAAGCACCCATAAAAGAGGCATCTGAGCGTCGACTTCGACTTCAAGGTCGCGTCCATTAATATTGAGTTGATATGTCTCCATTTAACTCTCTGCTCCTGATCTTAATTAAAGTCTGCCACCGAGTGTAAGTGGCTGGTATAGGGTTGGCAAACAGCATACTACCTATTGCGAACTTATCTAGGCCTCCAGCACAACTGAAGGTGATTGTCATACCTCACCTCTAACCTGACTATGGCGGTGATGCCTGGCATTACCAACCTCTGCCAACGCCGTGGGGAAACAGGGTGCTTACACAAAAACATCTTGTCCTATTGAACCAGCACTATCGGTCCTGCCCAGGGCCTTGCAACTCGCTTTCACGGACCCTGAATCCGGTAAACGAATAAGCGTTTCAGAAACCAACGCCAGGCAAGCTCAATCGGCAAAGGCACGCTTCACCTTAGGCCCGTTACCCCTCCCCTTGATGAAAATGTAATCACCCCAGGCTTAGGAGCTTTTAAGCCACTTCACTGCGCTTGTCGGAATCGGTTTCATGGTTACCATTGATATCGAGCGGGCGCGATAAATCTGCCCAATCTATATCGCCATCATTGGCCATGTCTTCATACTGGAGTATATCCATTTCTTCAAATTTTAAGCGCGCTTCCGGGGTAAGCAAACCAACCCGCTTAAGGTTTGGCACCACCCGAGTGAACAATAGTTTTCGGAAATCCGCAAATACATTACCCTTTAAAAATAGTTCTCGTGCTATGTCCTGGTTCCAGCCCCAATATTCGAATACATCAGTTGGCACCAACCGCTCTCGGCTGATCAGACAGGCCTCATAAGCAAACATCGCCCGCTCGTTTTTCTCTTCTTCAGTTAACGTTTTGATGAATTCTTCCAGATAATTTACTCCGAACGTCACGTGTCGCGATTCGTCTCGAATAACCAATCCGAGTAGATCGCTCAGCGATGGATCCGGTGTGATGGTTTTAATGGCCTGAAATGCTGACAATGCCAGGCCCTCGATGACGATTTGCATGCCAATAAATTTCAAATCCCATCGTTCATCGGTAAGGATTTTATCTAACAAGCTCTTTAAAGCATTGTTTACCGGATATCGCAGGCCAGCTCGTTCGTCTAGATATTTATTAAATACTTCCACATGACGAGCTTCATCAAACGCCTGCGACGAGGCGTACAGCTTCGCGTTGAAAGTAGGTGCACAGGAGATTAATTGCGAGGCGACCAGCAAAGCACCTTGCTCACCGTGCAGGAACTGACTGATGGTCCAGGTGTGCATATGTTTGGTAAAATTTTCCTGGTCCTGCGCAGAGAGCGCCTGGTACTCTTCATAATCATGGAAGGGATGCACAAATGCAATTTCGTCTTCCGATAACTGCCGGACTTCTTGCTTCCAATCGATATCAATATCCGCATTCCAGTTTAATTGCTTGCCAAGATTGTAAAGCTTCTTGATGCGATCATCCTGGACCTGGTAATCCCAGTTGTAAGTGCCCGTCAACGGTGTCTTGAAAATTTCCGCCAGTTCTTCAACGGTTTGTTCTGAGATTTTCATATCCAGCTCAGGGTCAAGTTTTTCCCAGTCCGAATTAGTGTCGTTATAGGCTTGGGTGTAATGCAGCGTACGCGGTGCTTGGTCTGTAAATCTAACTGCCATAGTTCCTCCGAATATTTAATTTTGCAGGAGAAGAGCAGCATTCTATCGAGGACTATCGCCCGTACATCCTGTTTTCAACACTGGAAACATTATGGCAGATAAGGGGCCATTGTCGAAAAGGCAAAAGGCGGTTAGATATCGGCACTGCAGGCAAAACGCTTCTGCTGACCAATTTTTCTCGTCGGTCATCCTATGTAATCAATCTCAGGCTTCTTGCAGCTGGGTACTGAGTTGGCGCTCCCTCGCCTCAACGGAAGAACACACTACACTCTTTCGGCAGAGCCTCTAGGTGCTAAAGGCCGCAAACCGCTTCAGCACATCGCAGACCCGGTTAGCATATCCCCACTCATTGTCATACCAACTCAGAACCTTGACATAACGACCTTCGATCACCTGTGTAAAAGACGCATCGAAGATCGACGAATGTGGATTGCCAATGATATCGGAGGAGACAATTGGCTCCGTTGAGTACTGCAACACCGCTTTGAAAGTATCTGATGCCGCCGCTGATCTAATCGCTTCATTCAGCCCGCAGGCCGTCGTTAATGTTTCCAGCTCAGCATAAAGGTCAACTACAGATCCATCTGCAACAGGCACCCTCGAGGCAATTCCATCAAGTTTACCGTTCAACTCAGGCAGCACCTCTCCAACCGCTTTAGCGGCTCCTGTCGAGGTTGGAATAATGTTTTCTGCTGCAGCTCGGCTGCGCCGCCAGTCAGCATGCGGCACGTCTGCCAGACTTTGATCATTGGTGTAGGCATGCACCGTATTGATCACGCCCTCGTGTAGGCCAAAAGCCTGATGCAGAACTTTTACCAGGGGTGCCAGGCAATTAGTGGTGCAGCTCGCGTTTGAGACCAGACGATGGCCTTGTGATAGACCTTCGTCATTGACTCCAAGTACCACGGTGTAATCGATCTTGTCAGCCGATGGAACGGTCAGCAATACGCGTTTTGCACCTGCATCAAGATGCTTCTGCAGTTGTTCACGTTTGCGGAAGATCCCGGTACTCTCGACTACTGCATCAATTCCCAATGTCCCCCAGGGCAACTCAGCAGGATCACTTTCCTGATACATGCGGGCTCGGCTGTGGCGGGTGATAATCTCATCCTGCTCGAGAGTGACTCCACCTTTAAATGGCCCCATCACCGTATCGTACTGGAGCTGATAACGCAGTGCTGCGATGTCGAAAAGATCGTTGATAGCAACAACTTCCATATCCGGCATCGACTCTATAATTCTGAATACTGCCCTGCCGATCCGCCCAAAGCCATTGATAGCAATTCTCATCGTTGACCTCCAACCGCATCAAGGCCCTGATATAAACTGGCTACATCCAGTATGCGCGCTGCATGGCCCATCGTCTCATGCCAGGCAATCAGTTTAAATATTCGCCTACCTGCCTTAATCGACCCGGCTAGATCGACCAGTAGCGATTGATCACAGCCCTTCACATCAGACGACACAATCGGGTCACGCGTGACGCCAATCAACCTAGGAGATGCCTTAGCTGATTCAACAAAAAGATTCTTTAATTCACTGACATCATCAATTTCATCTATAAGGCTAACAGTGATGTCAAGCATGGAACCAGACTGAACCGGGACATTAAGCGCATAAGCTGTCATTTTACCCGTCAGAAAGGGAAGCGTTTTCTGCAGCCATTCCAGTGCAGGCGTCAAGTTAGGAATAATATTCTCTGCACCGGATCGACTACAACGATAGTCTGCCCCAGCATAATCCTGCAGGCTTTGGTCACTGGTATAAGCGTGAACAGAGGTCATCGACGCATGGGCTATTTCAAACCTGGTTCTAATCGTGTCTAAAGCCAGCGCTGTCGCCGTGGTCGACGCAGATCCGGCAGAAATCAGCGTATCTGAACTGCTTGCATCCCCGTTGTTTACTCCATAAAGAATAACCCGATCAATTTCTCCATCAGGTAAGGTTGCTACAATGACTCGCTTCACGCCATTATCTAAATGCGGTTCTAGATCCTTTCTGGTTCGGAACTGACCGGTTGCATCAATGACAATATCAACATCAAACACATCCCAGGGAATTTCAGTCGGCCGGTCGGCTGCCATCAATCTTGTTCGCACGCCATGACCGAGCAGATAATTACCTTCCAACCTGACACTCGAATCTCCCAAGGTTTTACTCAGGAGATGGGCCAGGATCTCAGGTCGGCCAATATCGGAAATAGCCACGACCTCAAAACGCTCATCCTGCATCGCTAGCTTATAAAGCTGGCGTCCTACCTGACCAAATCCCATTAGTCCTATTTTTGTTTTGCCGCTCATGCGACCTCCAGAATTTTCATTGTATTGGTTCCGCCCTGAACATCTCTGTAATCCCCCTTTGATAGCACCACACGATCTCCTGGGGATAGGGTTCCGAGATCCTGAAGGAACTGTATAGCCGCTTCATTAACCCTGTCGTAATCGATTTGCTGGGAACGAAACAACCTGGGATGGACGCCACGGACAATAGCCATCGACCCCAGGGTTGCCTCATTGTTCGCCAGAGCATAGATAGGTAAGCGTGAGCGACTGCGAGACATCAAACGAGGCGTTTTACCTGATGCCGTCAATGAGACGACTGCCTTGATATTAGCCAGTCTCTCAGCGACAGTCATCGTCGCCATCGCAATCGACTCATCGATGTTCTCACAGCGATAAGGAGACGTCGCCATCTCTAAACTCTGCGCACTGCCTTCGGCGCCTTCGATTACGCTGACCATTCTCTGGACCGTCTCGAGCGGGTATCGGCCCACTGCCGTTTCAGCAGAGAGCATTACTGCATCAGTACCATCGAGAACCGCATTGGCTACGTCCATGACCTCGGCACGCGTTGGATAGGGATTACTGACCATAGTCTCCATCATCTGGGTGGCAGTAATCACGGTCCGGTTCAATTCCCTCGCCCGTTGAATCAGTCGTTTTTGCATACCCATTAACGCTGCATCACCGATCTCTATACCGAGGTCCCCTCGAGCAACCATGATTCCATCAGACGCCATAATCAATTCATCGACATTCTCATCTGAACTGACCGCATCTGCTCTTTCTATTTTGGCTATCAGCCCAGCACGGCTATCCGACATAGCCATCAGCATCCGCGCATGCTGGATATCGGCTGCATTTTGTACAAACGACAAGGCCACATAATCGATATCCTGGGTTCCCAAAAACCTTAAATCCTCGAGATCTTTATCTGCCAGCGCTGCAGCGGATAATCCACCTCCCTTGAGGTTGATACCCTTACCCGCAGACAAGGCACCACCAATGATGACCAGACATTGAATCGTGCCATCACTAACGCTGCGAACTTCCAGAAGTGGATTGCCATCTCCTAAAACCAACCTGTCACCGACATCAACATCTTCAGCCAGATTCGGGTAAGTGATACCGACTCGATTTTGATCCCCATCATCTACTCCCAGAGACGGGTCAAGGCTGAAGCTATCGCCAATAGTCAGGTTAATGGAACCTTCTTTAAAACCGCGAATTCTAACTTTCGGGCCCTGCAGGTCAGCTAGAATAGCGACACTACGTTCACAGACCCGGGCAGCCCTACGAATGGTCCTGATCCTGGCCAAATGCTCTTGATGACTACCATGAGAAAAATTTAAACGAAACACATCAACACCAGCGCGGATCAGTTCCGTCACCAAGGAATCACTGGCCGGCCCAAGAGTGGCAACAATTTTTGTCGATCGCACGGGATTATTGTCTATTCAGATTTGAGACAAGCGCATCTTTGGTCTGCCTCAGGTTATCTTCAGCTACTTCTCCCAAAGCGATAGCAAGGCAAACTTGAATGGCGTCCAGAACCGTTAACTGTGCAAGACGAGAACTCATCGGCGTAAACGTATTGGTATCCTCCGGAGGATGACAGTGGAAGGTCAAGTCTGCTGCCTGCGCCAGATCTGATGATTGATCCGTAACCGCTATCACCGTCGCACCCCGCTTCTGCGCCAGGTGCATACCATTAATTAATTCAGGCCAGTTCCCGGTATGTGAGATCGCTATGTAGACATCCGCCGCTGTCGCAATCGCTGCATGCTGCAGTATCGTCTGCGAATCCAAGGTTGCAGTACAGGGCACACCCAACCTGAAAAATTTATGATTGGCATCCCTGGCTACACAACCGGAGGCTCCTAGACCTACAAAAGTAATCAGCCTCGCATCTCGCAAACATTGTACCGCTGCCTCAAAAGGCATTTGCGATAATGACTCCCTTAATTCGACCAGTGCGTGGATTGAGTTCTCCAACACTTTCATCGCCGCATCTTCCGCCATATCATCCCGGGAAACATCGTTGTGGAGATAGCTCTGCGGTTTCTGCTGAGCGGCAATAAGGTGAGTTCGGAGTTGCCTAAAGCCAGATAAGCCAATTGACCGACAGAAACGAATCACCGTCGGCTCACTGACACCGGCCGCTTCTGCGACCTCACCGATAGACTGATCAACGGCTCGACGACCATTGGCAAGCAGCCACTCAGCTACCATCCGCTCCGACTTAGACAGCTTGTCCGCCTGGTTTCTAATATCTGTAATGATGTTGCTATTCATGGGATACCTTTCGCATTAGTGACCGTATTATGCCAGAAATAGTAGGTAAACTACATATATATAGTCGAATATTCGCTAGTTTTCCTTATTTATGGCATTTTTTGTAGTTAAAGTACTTTTAATACATGTTCAGTAACCACTCCCTCGAGTCATGAGATCACGGCATTATTGCTTGAATGGCTTCGCCATCACTTTACTGAAACAACCACCGGATTGATTACTCGAATCCCTGGAAACAGATAAAGGTCACCCTGTCCGCATTGGAATAACCCACCAAGGCCTGGCCCTGTATTAACGCTTATGCAAACGTCTACACGGAATGTCATTCCAGCAAAACGTAGCGCGGCAGACCCTGCCGAGAAATGGGAATGACCACCCGGGTTGATATTGATCTGGCGCTATAAAAGCGCCGGGTAAAAAACCGGGATGCACAAGCTACAAACGACAAAACGTTCTGTTCCTGCTTCAGTTAGCGAAACAACTGTTTTGGGAAGGAAATTGTCAAACTCCTGGTCGCAACAAAAATAACCAGGACTTAGTTCTCCATTGCTGCGACGATTTCAGCTTGTGTCGCCAAGCCTGCCTCATTCAACATGGCTATCGTCCCCGCTGGCAACCACTGAGTAACCGCCTTGGCGTAACTCTGCCGCAGCTGGATAGCATCGTACCAACGACTGAGATTAACCCGAGAGTTGATCTCACTCTCCTGACGCAGATGGTCAAGCCTGAGAACGTAAGGCATCAGCGCACAATCTGCCAGACTGAAGGTCGAGCCAGTCAACCATTCACGCTCGCCAAGCAATCCTTCGGCCAGATCAAATAAAGCACGAAACGAGAGCATAGCTTCACGAAATTGGGGGGCAGCAACGCCATGATCAATTACTGCTCGCCGAGCCGCACGGCGAGTTGGGTTAGGTATCTTTGCAACCATTGCATCCACTTCCGCCTGAGGCCGAGCCAGCAAGCCCGGTCGCATGCCAATGGAATAGGTAACAATACCGCAGGCGGGATGAAGGCTGTCGTCAATCTTTTTACAGATCAAACGCATTAGGTAGCGTTCAACCTCGCTTTCTGGTTTAAGGCATTTTTCGGGGTAAGCATCATCAAGGTATTCGTTAATGAGCGTAGATTCGATCATCACCTTGTTATCATCGATTAAAGTTGGTACGACGGCATTAGGATTGAGCTTTACATAGTCCTCGCCGAACTGTTCGCCTTTTTGAAGATCAATAAGGTTATCATCGACCAACAGGCCTTTTTCATGAATGACCATGCGCACTTTTTGTGAACAGGTGGAAACTGCGTTGTGGTAGAGCTGCATTGCTTAGTCCCGATTGGTCAAGAGATGGATAATCCAGCCACTAAACCTTAGCAACTAACTGTTGACAGGTATAGAAAAACTGGCTTCACTGGGCAGTTGAGCACAGGGATTTTCGGGGGCACTATGGCGTTGCACAGACTAATGGAAATGGCTGTAGGTGTACCTGAGCCATGGGCACTGCATGCTTTCTATGAAGAAATTGGATTCACCGGTGGCGAAGCAGGCTGGGGAAGCAAAACCTACCCTGGCCAGATCAGAATATCAGAAGCCGGTTACAGACAACTAAAGTCGATTAAGATGGCCTGTGAAGATGAGTCTGATATCACCACTGCCATGACTAAATTAGACCAGCTAGGCGTAGCCTATAAATATGCCAATGGCCAGCTTGATGTGACCGATCCGGTTAACAAATGGCAATATCAAGTTGAGCCTGCAGCGATTTCCGACGTTCCAGCCATGCCCCGACGTTTATTGAATACACCCGGCAATCGACAGCGAGTCGGTGAAAGAGCCCAGGTGATTACAGAGGTGACACCCAGAACACCTCGACGCCTAGGTCACGTGGTCATGGGTAGTCCAGAACCGCAAAAAACAACAGCCTTGTGCATGGCTCTGGGGTTTCGAGTCTCCGATAGTATTGGAGGAGGAATGGCAACATTTCTGCGTTGTTCGCGAGACCATCACAACCTCTTGATCACACCCGGGCCTGTCCCTTACCTGAATCACTACGCCATGGAACAGGATGACTTTGACTCCGTCATGCGCGGTGCAACACTGTACCTCCGCGAGCATGGTGAAGAGTATCAAGTAGCCGGACCGGGCAGACACCAGATCGGCGGCAATATCTTTTGGTACATGCGCGACCCTAGCGGGACCTTCTTTGAATTTTTTACCGATATGGACAATATCGCCGATGACGCAAAATGGGTCGTCAAAGAAGACTGGGACCTGAGTGATGCCTGGTCAATCTGGGGAGAAAAGGACCAACCGGAGCTGTTTTTTAAGGTCCCCGATATGGAGTCCATCATGGCTGGCTGGCACCAATCGCAATAGGTAGGTCTGCCTCCAGAGCGTTATGGCAACCCCATGGCGCAAAGCCAATTGCTGCACCTACCTCTATCTGGCGCGCCAAGTACGCTGGTGCAGGCGCGATTGGACAGCTTTATTAACAAAGCATCTGCCGCAAGGCTTCTATTCAAACCCTTCATGACAAAAGGATAAGGGGACAACAAAAACAGAACTACAAAATGGGTCTAGTTGTCCTCGTTTGCAACAAAAGCAAATCGAGCATACTTGAATGCCAAATATCCAAAAAGCAGGCAAACACAGCCATAAACTGGAATAAACCCTTGCCCTAAGAGCTCTCTGGGTGCTTTGGCCCAGAACAAGGCAAAGAAAGTGTGGGCAAATAGCACAGCCGCTATCCAGAAAAGCAGGCTTCTGGCCCACAACCTATCCTGCAGGCCATGATAGCCAATATTAGCTAGCACGATGGCCATTACCAGTAAAGCAGTCGGAATCACGTAATGTTTGCCAATTGCGAAGGTATAGGCAACTGCGATTACAACTGTACAAGCCACTATCAGGCTAATCCATTCCAGAAAGTAATCAACGGTCAGTTTTCCTTTCATTTCGTCAAAGCCTCTTTCTGCCAAGGGAAGCTTCAGTCTATCTTGTTTTGGCTTCAGTCGTCAGCCATGGTATTACCACCTTCTGCAGCAAAGACTCATTAAATTACAGCGCCGGCCAGTTAACTGGTTGATGGCGATGAACTAAGTCCACTATCGCAGCTTCCAGCTTCGGCACTAAATGCGAGTGGCAATGGCAAGAAAAACCTACTAATTGGCGGGTTCAAGGCAAGCTTTAAAGTCATCGCCATCTCAATTTAATGGCAGCGTTATAATGTGAATAGAACGGCCAATATCGCCTATTCACGAGGCAAGAAAGCACATTAACTCGCAAGATAGGCGAAATTGGCGGTTATTTCCTCATTTATTGGCAAAAAATGACCAATAGATTGAGCGAATCGGTTCTATTTAACATAGAATAGCCGCCTGGAAAGAAGTTCAGAAGTTACTTTCGTGATGGTGATAGCAAAGGTAGCTATTTTATTGTTCACCACAACAAGTTGAATATATTATGAGTAAAGGTACTGTTAAGTGGTTTAATGCGGACAAAGGCTTTGGTTTTATAGCTCCGGAAGATGGCGGCAAAGATTTATTTGTTCATCATTCTGAGATCCAGGCCGGTGGTGGTTATGCCACTTTGAATGATGGCCAGGAAGTAGAGTTTGAAGTAGGCCAGGGCCAAAAAGGTCCATGTGCAAACAAAGTAATACCTTTGTAAGAAAAATTGCAAGACAAGAGAGAATGGTATTGTAAACCGCATTTTCCGAAAACGCTTAAAGTAGCTGTAACAGGGCTTTTTGGATAAACAGGAAGAATAGAAATCAAGCACGCTGCCACTCCGAAGTTGTAATGTTCGGAGTTTAAAAAAGTAGCTACTGGTACTGCTTAATATCACTATTAAGTACTTATTGAATATAATTTTCATTATATTAGAGCCGATTGATATCCCATATATCTCCAGGGACATAGCACTAGCTTTGTTCGCAGTCAGTTTTACGGGTGTGCCCCAAGGGTCCCTTGGTACTAATCCCCTGTTGATTCCACCCTGGAATTAGCAGGGGCTTGGACAAGCCCGTTAGCGCCAGTTTTTTGACATCCCGCCATTATAAACGCAACCCAATTTAAGCCCATACCTCAGAATAGCACTATGCTGTAGAAGAGAGATTCCAGACATCGTTAGCTTGGCCTAGAATTTCATACCCCGTATTTATAAATCCGGACAATCATTCACTTTTACTCGCCCTGAGAAACTGGAATTTAACTTCAGTATTTTTTGGCTCCTATCAGCGCATAGAGTTGACCACCCCAAGACTGGGCAGGGCCAGGACACCTCAGGCTATTACCTCTACCAGCCGGGGAGCCTTAAAATCATTGCGATCAAGGATGAAAAATTCAACCCAATAGAACGATCATTCCGCTAGGCAACAATGCCCTCCTTGCGCAGCTGATCGATTCTGCCCTGCGATAAAAGAAACTCCCTCAACACCTCATCTGTATGTTCGCCGTGGGCAGGGCTTGGTCGCGCTGGTGATAGTCGTTCGCCACCGAATCGAACTGGTGATTTAATAATCCGCATTTTCCCCATGATAGGGTGATCGATAATATCCACGGTACCATTGGCAACTACCTGCTCCTGGGCTAATACCTCGTCTTTACTAAGGCATCGCGCACAGGGCACATCTGCTTCTTTTAGTTTTGCAATAATCTCATCCGTTGTGTATTGAAGATAAGCATCACGGAGCAGGTCTTTAAACTCAGCTAGATTCGCAACCATCTTTTCGAACGAATTAAAACGCTCATCCGCTAATAGATGCTCCATGCCCACGGCAATCAAAGATCTCATCTGCATTTCTTCAGTTCCAGCAGAAATGGTTACGGCCCCATCCTTAGTCATGGTGAGTTCATACAACAGGTCGATCAACATTGGCCCTCTCTCATGATCTTCATCGAGCAACGTATGGTTCTGAAAGCCATCCGGGAAAATAAAAAACAGACCCGAATCAAGCATTGACAGATCAATGTGCTGTCCTTCCCCTGTCTTCTCACGAACATACAAGGCGCAGGTTACCGCCTGGCAGGCAGTATAGGCCGTAATCTTGTCGCAGATCAGCGTTCTGAAGAAAGCAGGCTCGCCCTCCTTACCCTGGGTTGCAGCCAAACCCGCCTGTGCCTGAATGATAGGATCGTAGGCAGGAGCCTGGCCAAGGGGGCCTGCTTTGCCGAACCCTGAGATCGCGGTATAAATCAGTTTAGGATTCAACGCACGCAGTGCCTCGCTACCTAGATTCAGCTTGTCCATCACTCCTGGGCGAAAGTTATGAATAAAGATATCGACTTCGGGAATCATCTCGCGAATCAGTAACTGGCCTGTCTCGTCTTTCAAATTGACTCGCATGGACTGCTTGCCTCGATTACAGTTTGCAAACAAGGACGATATACCCCCTTTATTAGCGCCAATGTAACGTAATGGATCACCCATATTCATCGGCTCAACTTTAATCACTCTTGCTCCCTGCTCAGCCATCATCATCGCAGCAAAAGATGCAGTGATCATGGTAGAAAACTCCAGAACAGTGATTCCTTCCAATGGTTTCATGGCCTAACTCTCTCTTTCAGATCGGAAATTCCCTAACATTGTGCCATAAGCACCCTGCTCTGCAACAGCAACCGATCAGAACCTCATGAGGCCTCTCAGGCCAGTATTCTTTTCTCCCCCTGGAAAACCTGCATGCTCTGCGTGCAAACTGTAAGCAACGAGACGAAATCGACATCCATACCCACTGCTATAAGGAGATTCCCACGCGCGTTCTATCTTCAGTGTTAACCAAAACAGTGTTGATGCCTGAGCAAGCGCCAGCGAAACAGAGCCAGATAAGAAAAGTAACCCTGCATCAAGAATTACCAGTATCGACTTGTTAAGGTAGCATCACTCTACTGATCCAACTCGTTAATACTAAGCCCTGAATTAGCAATCCAATCATCACGGCGATTCAGCAAGGGCCCTACAGTACGACTGGCCTCAGCAATCAACTCACTCAAATCGCCATGCTGGAGCTTGCCATTTTCCACTAAAATATCACCATCAACCATGGTCATGGAAACATCTCCACCCTGAACGGCATGAACGAGATTATGATGCAGATTCATGTAATCGCCAGATTGAATAAGCGGTGTCATTCGAGGTGTATTGGTATTAACAGCGATGATATCGGCTTTTTTGCCACACTCAATTGAGCCAACCTGGTTATCAATCCCCAGCGCTTTTGCACCATTAATCGTCGCCATTCGACAGATCGCCCAGGCTTCCAGTGCCGAGGCATCCTCAGCAACAAATTTAGCCAGGAGCGAGGCGACTTTGAGTTCCTCAAACATATCCAGGTTATTGTTTTCCTTCTCGCCATCGGTTCCTAAACCCACAGAGATACCCCTACCAAGTAATTCCGTAACACTTGCTGCTCCGGAGGCCAACTTCATATTACTGACCGGATTATGGGCAACCCCCACCTTGCGTTGCGCCAGAATTTCCATCTCTGCATCATCCAACCACACACAGTGCGCTAGTAACGTATTAGGAGCATCGAGCAATCCTAATTTCTCCAGCACCTGTACTGGCCTGGCTGAATGACGCTCTCGTGTTTTGTTAACATCAAAACGGCTTTCATTACTATGCGTATGAAAGCCCACCTGATAATCACGACAAAGCTCACCAATGCGCACTAAAGCCTTCGGCGTTGCATAAAACATATGTTCAAGCCCAACCCAGACCTGAATACGTCCTTGCTCTTGTTGATGCCAATCATTAATCAACTTCTCATTGCTATCCAGGGTTTCGAAATAATCATGATCGGGATGTTCTGCTACGTAAGGTACCAGCATTGCCCTGATGCCTAAATCCCGCGCCGCAGCCGCACTGCCATGCATAAATCGCCACATATCTACAATCGTTGTAGTCCCTGACAGAAGTGCCTCGGCATAGCACAGACGGGAAGCCAAAGCTGCTTCGTCTGGCTTCAAGACACGATGCATTGGATCTATATATCGCTGCAACCAGGCCCAAACCGGCAGGCCTTCGGCTGTTCCACGCAGCAATCCAGAATGACAATGTGTGTTCACTAACCCCGGCATCAGCAGCGAATGAGGGAAATAAACGATTTCAGCATTTTTATGCTGGCTTTTCAGATGATCCGCTTCGCCAACATCAGTGATCACGGCTCCTTCGACTAGCACACCCGCATCAACAATGACCTCATTATGCTGATTCATGGTTAACAGTGTATCTGCCAGATATAGGGTTTTTTTCATGCTGCCTTTATTCTAAGTAATTCCAGATTTATTCCAATTAGAGCCTGCTTGGTTCTGGTCTCATCTGCTCTGGCTCTCTTTGCCCAACGGTTTTTTCTAATCGACTTTCGGTTAACCAGCAGATTGATTTGCATTCATTCCAACCCGCTGGCACTGCTGGTAAGGGTCGCCATCAGTCACTCTAACCCGGCAGTCTTGACTGGCTTCCAGCGTCAAAATTCAGTATAAACACTTCTGCACCGTTTTTCCGTTTCGTAGCGAATTGGTACTTCAGACGCTACCCTTTAAACGGGTTCAAATTGAACAGAAATGAGTGCCTATGCCACAACCTTGATTAACCCGGGTTCAGGCTTTCGAACAAGCGGCGCTCACTCCGGGTTCCGGGTCACTGGGAGGTGTAATCAATGCAGCAATCATCAACAAAGAACGGCGGTGGCTTCCTTTCCGAGTCAAAGGTATTTGCCCGGCGTGAAGAAAATGCTGATCGAATCAGCGCGAACTATTTTAATTTTATTATAGGTATAACGCTTTGTTGGGGATTCCTGATGAACTGGCAGATGGTGCAGTCAATCACGCCGGAAGCAGTGCTGCAGTTTGGTTTCTGGCCTTTTATCATTGCTTACTTTATTAGCTGTTTTGTTGGCATCTACCTTTTTAATGCATCAGATAAACCCTGGGTGAGTTTCATTGGCTACAACCTGGTCGTGGTTCCGTTCGGTTGTGTCATCAATATTGTTGTGGCCCCTTACGATCCAGAACTGGTATTTACGGCGGTGGAAACGACTGGGCTTATTACATTGGCTATGATGTTATTGGGCACGGTGTATCCGGCTTTCTTTTTCAGCATCCAACGTGCGTTAGCCGTCACGCTTCTGCTGGTTATCGCCTTTGAGCTAATTACAATGTTTTTCATGGGTGCCGACTTTTATTTTATAGATTGGATCATAGCAATCATCTTTTGTGGTTACATCGGACTGGACTGGGCGCGTGCGCAACAAGTACCCAAAACAGTTGATAACGCCATTGATTGCGCAGCTGCATTATATATGGACATTATCAATCTCTTTCTGCGTATCTTAAGGATCATGGGTAGGCGGTGATGGATGCCTCCTGACTGGCATCGTATCAATCGGCCCCAACTGACAAAGCAATTTACTGCTGAAAGTGCCCTCCCTGAGTTTCAGTTGCAGGAGCAGAAGTGAAGATATTCTTCGTCATTGCCGAACTCTTTGCCAGGAGAGGACAGCCCTGCCAACCTTCTGCCGACTGAAAACATTTTAACCGGTTGCAAACAGCCGCTGCTCGCAAGTGCTTAATAGTGCACCAATTAACTTTGAGCACTACACTGAATAACCGAGCGGTAGTTGGGTATCACACTTGATTTCTTCCATAGCGAAGGCGGAACTAACGTCAAACAGGTCAATTCTTTCGATCAGTTGCTTGTAGACTGCATCATAGGCGGCGATATCAGGAACAACGACCTTCAATAAATAGTCGACACCACCACTCATTCTGTAAAACTCCAGGACTTCCGGTATATCGGTAACAATCTGATTAAATTTTGTCAGCCATTCCAAACTATGCTGGTTAGTTTTTAAAGATACAAACACAGTTACCCCAACATTTAATTTTACTCGATCGAGAAGCGCGACCCGTTTTCGGATGACACCCTTTTTCTCCAGGTTTTGAATACGACGCCAGCAAGGCGTCTGCGATAAACCTATGCGATCAGAAAGGTCAGAAAGAGAAAGGGTGATATCTGCTTGCAGGCACTCAAGGATTTTTCGATCTGTTTCATCCATAAAATTAATTACCCTTATATTTAACTATTTTAGAATTTTATTCTAAATAATATCTAACACAAAGTAAAAATAGGGAGCATATTCTCTGTCAGCGGAGATAGAATACTTAAATTGAGCCGAAAACTGTGAGCCCTAAGATCATGTTAATTCGCCTATTTACAGAACACCCCGAAAGCGTTGGCGAAACTTATTTCGAACATGTCGGTATCGCGTTCAGCTTTAGCATGAAAATGTTTTTCGGCGCCATGGTATGTCTAGTGCACGCAGTTTTGCCATTCCTGTTCGTCAAAACTGGCAGTGAATTGATCACTGAATTGCATGATCGAATGGTCACAAACCGTAGTCCGAAAGAGGACAAAGCATCTGGCCCAGTTTCGGAAGGTCGGGCCTAAAGCGGAGCAGATTGCTCTATCGAAGCAGAAGTCATAACCGCTTTCATTTGGTCACATAAAATGTGATGCCACCCTGGTCGAAACCACCCTTACTTCTGTTTGTCATTGTCAAAATTCAACCGATCAATGCTAAAGTTGGCGAGACAACTCATAAAGCCATCCCAAATGCTTAGTGTCTGGCATCGAAAATGAAATGAACTGCTGCGCATGAATAAATTTAACGTTGTTAGAGGTATTTTCCGCACAACTATAAACTGCATTACACCATGTATATCAGCCGCCCTCTGTCTTTTCGCCCTGGCCAGCGGAGAAGCAGTTGGCAGCGATTTTATGGATAGATATATTCTTGAACATTATCCTTCCAGCAATGTAAATCAGCTAAGAGCCTATAGTTGCGAGGAATTGCACGGCATGTGTAACTGGATTGAATTTAAAGACGCAGTTCTAGACAAGAATTGTGACGAAATCTACCCGGCAGATACGGTGCAACAGGAAGCTTGCTTGGAGGTTGTTGGGACAGAGACTCTCTATTTCGAAACGCTTCGAAATTGCGAGAAAGATAGGCTTAGCCCAAATTGCCTTGAAGACAGGCGGTATAAGCATAGTTGCGATGGCGTCTACAGTAATGAAATAAAACGATCTGTCTGCAAAGACATCATCAATGTGTTTTCTTATTGTGAAACTATTATTTATTACGACTATGAAGAGGGGTTTCCCGCCTGCCACAGGGTGATAAGAGACCGTAAGGCTTTCAGTAAGACAGGCTGCAAGGAACATTATTCCAATGAAGGGCCGGAGGTTTATTATCGGTGCATGGATCTTTTCGATGACGGCCGAGCTTCGGGATCGCGGACTAAAGTAGGCCTGAATGCTGCTTATAAAGTTCAGTGTAACGATACAACAAGGCGCAATCAGATAGAGGTGGAGGTTTTTTCCAACGAGTTTTCTTGCAAGATGCAAACTTTTTGGAGCGATGAGGATGCAACCTTATGTGGAGCGACTTATGAAAATGAGTGTTTTTCAAAGGCGGCTAATATTTGGTAGGCGAGCCTCCTGGCCGTCAAGACAAATAATCTCCCTTTTCCCGCCTTCAGCAACCTATTCAGATCCTAGCCGGTTACCTGCCGCCCCCTTTAAGCCGATCTAAACTTGCGTTCATCAAAGCCGAATAGGACGATCCAACCAGAAAATCCAGATGCCAGCCGAGGCCGGAGATTAGTTAATGCCTATCTCATCTAGCCGTTGCTTGAATTTGAACCAGTTTTGCTCGGTGATGCTGCCTTCATTAAATGCGTCGTAGAGAGCCTCATGTACGGTTCGCAAGCTTCTATTACGCGGGCCTATCACCTTGGGATTTGCGCCCTTATCTAGTAAGTACAAGGCAATATCAAATCTGGCTAAATCTGCAGCCATAAAAAGCAGGGTACTACCATTATCATCTTTAAACTCTATATCCGCACCGTTTGCTAACAGTAACTCTAAGCATTTTGGCACGCCCTTGTTTTTACCCGGTGTAATGGTTTCAAACGCCGGGGAGCCCCCAAACAAACCCGCGCGTAAATTAGGATTGCCGCCATGAGCCAGCGCGGTTTTTAACATCCTGCAATCGGACTTGCGTGCCAGCCAATGCATGACGCTGCCACCATCGCCAAAAACCACGTTAGGGTTAGCTCCTTTTGCCAATAGATGATTAAAACCTTTTTCACTTCGCATCGACCAAAATAGTGCTGTGGCTTTGCGTGTGCCTTGGGCATTAACATCAACGCCTTGTTCAATTAATTTATCAATGGTGGATATTCTGCCTTTACCGGCGGCAGCGGCGAGCTGGCGCAATAGTTGATCGGCAAACAGGGTGTCAAGGTCCATAAAAATGAGCACTTTTTGAGACACTGATTGCTGATATTGTCGCTCAGCGGTAGCCATCTTGGTTGCATAAGAACAGCCACAGGTCATTACCACGACAATAACGAGCGATAGCAATCGGATTTTTTTCAGTGTATCTAGCATGATTGCCCATCACCTTACACAGGCAGCCGGCACCATGCCAGCTGAGGTCGGGAAGAATAACCACCTTCTTCAGGCTTTGCGGCCAAGGGCTATCAAACAACTCCCAGGGCCTCGAACCAGGCTTTCTTGTTCCTCTACAGATGTCTGGGCAATGAGATACTCATGTAATAGGCTGTTGGCCAAAAGGTTTCCCCGCGAAAGCACAATAACGCAGATACATTTCCACACGAGTGAAACTACGCTTAACGATTCCTATTCTCGTACCTCTATTACGGTCCATGACAATTCCGCCATCGCCATCTAACATGGTAGCGTCTATACGGGAGTAATTATCTTGATAAGAAACGTAATCTTCTGGGCCCACCTCTGTGTTGGATCGGTGGCCAGTCTTGTCATTCTTATGATGTCAGTCACAGGCGTGCTGCTGAGTTATGAGCATCAGATCCGCACCTGGTCGTTGTCTCGTCAATACGAGATAAGCCCAGATCATGAGAACCGTGAACGTTTGCCGCTCGAAGACATTTTTAGCCTAACCAACACCTACCTGATCGAGAACAAGATAGATCGAAAAGTTGCCGGCGTGATTATCTCATCCAGTGCAACAGCCCCCTATCGGGTATCACTGGGGAAAGGCAATTACCTGTTCGTCAACCCCTTCACTGCAACGATTCTTGGTGATCATAAACAAGGCCCGCACGATTTTTTCGATTTAGTGTGGCGTTGGCATCGCTGGTTTAACTTAAGCGGGGATTCAGTTGCGACGGGTCGGGCTGTCACTGGCGCCGCAAATCTCGGCTTCCTATTTCTTATTCTAAGTGGTCTATACCTGTGGTTACCCAAAATTATAAACCGGCGGACGCTTCGGACAAGACTACTTTTTAATACCAATGCCATGAAGGTAAGCCGGGCAAGGGACTATAACTGGCATCATGTATTAGGTATCTGGTCAGCCGTTCCGCTCATAGTAATAATAGCTACAGCGACCGTGTTTCATTATACCTGGGCAAGTGATCTGCTTGCATGGGCGGCTGGCAAACCCGATACAAGTGTAAGTGATCATCAACAGAAGAAACCGATCATCACCTCCTATAGCAAACATAAATCATTAGACGAATTGTTTTTGCGAGCACAACAACAATTGCCACTATGGAATCGCATTCAAATCAGTCTGCCTTCAGAGGCAGGCACACCCGTTAGCTTCATCATCGACCAGGGCAATAGCAGGCAACCACAAAAACGTCATCAACTTATGCTGCATGCCTCCAGCGGTGAAGTAACGAGCTGGATACCCTTCTCGAGTAAACCCAGAGTGAGTCGTTGGCGGTCGTACACACGGTATTTACACACGGGGGAAGTGTATGGCTGGTTTGGTCAAACGATCGCCGCAATGGTATCTCTAACCAGTGCGATCATGGTATGGACTGGTCTTGCATTGGCCTATCGACGCTTGATACGACCGGTATTGCAAACCAAGCCTGAACTGTAAATTGTTAAACGGAAGTGCCGTGCGCCTTTGAACTGATCAATCTGCGAACAATTCCATCACAATTAGTTCTGAAGCGCTTCTCGATAAGTTATCAACCATCGATTAACGATAGAACTTCCAGGAACAGTTCAAGTCCCGCTTTGGTAAATGCCTGCATGTTCCTTATTCGGTTGATCGAGCCCCTTTCGACGGTGCGGCTAGCGATTTTAGGCCCGGCAATACCTATCACACTAATGCCAGCACCGTGTCTGTATGCCGTGCCTGTTGGGCCGGCTGCACCCAGCTCAGCAATACCCCTAGAGGTATCAAGCTTTTCGTAAGCTGACTTTGCGAACTCCGTCACCATTTCTTCAGTCAGAGGATTTAGTTCTTTTAGCTTTTCACGATCCAGATCCAGATCCAGATAGGCGCGACGGGAAGCCAGCGTATAAACCACACTGCCACCCATGAAAAATTTGAATGCACCTGCAACTAAGAGCAGATTTGCAGAGATCATTCCACCGGTCGAAGATTCAACGACGGAGACTTTCTGTTCGTGGTCGACCAAGTCGGGCAGCGCAGCGCTAGATGGCCTTGTCGTGGCTGCCCACAGCGCGACAGGATCAACCACCATGCCTGAGATGATAACAAGGAGAGAGTGGGTTACCGATTCGCCTATTCTGATCCTCTGACTTGGGCCTGGCAGATCGCTGGGTGGATCACAACGGCTTGCCGCCCAGTACCGCAGGAGTCTCGCAATGGGTCATCAAAATGAATCGCTGATGTTCCTCGATCCGCTTCGTGAGGGCCCCGGCAATTTGTGGTACCCGGGAATTCGCTTCGAAGAACTTTAACATACCTCGGTTCTGCTGGGTGAGCGGCATGATCTCGGCCGGGGGTGGAAGCACACTCATACTGAGCGTAGCCCAGTAGATGTCAGCGGCGGTGAGCGCCTCGCCAACGAGATAACTCGATCCGCGCTGCGCCTGAGCATCGAGTTGCCGATCAAGCAAAGTGATAACCTCGGCGATCTTACCCGGTGCCGCGGCACTCGCCTCAGCACTGAATCCGTACTTTTGCCCTAACGGGCTGTCGACCATAATTCTCATATTCCAGACCAAACCGTCCTCCGCTAGGACAATAGCGCACAAGCCGAACAGCTCAGCACGACGTTCGAAGCTATCGGGAATCAGATTCGGGGTACCCGGAGCACCAATTCGTTCCGCCAATGCGAGCTGCTCTAACCAGACATTCCGCGGCCGCTCCTCGTTGTGAAACATTGTTGGTAAGCTCGTTTGAGCCGTGAGCTCGAAGAGTTTTGCCTGCCGATCCTCTCCTGTGGATTCGTCCACACCCATTCGTGGATGCAGCACCCTGATCAGCGGTACCCCTTTCACAAAACAGATATTCTTGAGGGCCTCGGAAAACATCGCGGGAATTCCTGGTACAAAAGTAACCCGGGTTCCGGTCTTCATCGCTGCCGCTTCATCAAGGGTGATGAACTCAGGCGATTGGGTTTTTATCGACATGGTGCGTTCCTTTTCTGGCTTGGTTAGGTTTCGTCCGGGTAGCGGCAGATTCTCTGGGTTCGGGTTTCGCTACCATCTATGAACGTGAAGATCATCTCTTCGCGGCGCATTTCCCGGAATACAGTATTGAAGAGGTCGAATAATCTAAACACCATAACGCCTTCGTCATCGAAGTGAATTGCAGTGTTAAAGTTGTTGCATACAACGCCGACATCTCTGGCACCGTTCTTCAACGTGCCATCAACGCGAAAGTCATGGATGATTCCGAATGCCGTGACTACCACCCGGTTCCCACATTGTTCAATCCGTTCCAGGTGACCAAGCCGTCCTGAAACCCCGTGCCAGAGCCCTCTCATGTCGACGACACCTTCTGCGAGGGGTTCGGTACAGGCCGACAAAATCGGCATTGGTAAACTTGTGTAACCACACCCCGGAGTAAATGCCTTGGGGATGTCATCGGCGGATTTTCCTGAACCATCGAGCTCGGGCAGTTCACAATAGTTCACTGACCTGCCATCTTTAAGAAATATCGCCGGATCGGTTGTATCCGGTGGTCTTGGCAGCGCAAAGGCATAGACCAGGAGGCCGCCAACCAGGACGGTAACGAAGCCGAGCAGCCATTTCATAATGCGTAAAATCATTTTCTGTACAATTCGCTCACTACCCATCAGCCTGCGTGATTTTCCTGGCGGACGGCAACACCACCGCTCATTACTATTGCACTATCAGTGCCATAATATGACGGTGGAGAGCAAAATCAAGTTCAACTATCATACTAGAGACCAACCATCATCAGTGCGCCGCGCTCAGCATGAGCGATTACCACCAGGCCAACTCGGGAATTAGTTCATGCGCAAACTCCTCTCCGCAACGATCATTCTACTCTCACTGCCCATAATGCTGTTTTTGCTGGCTTGGCTCTATCCCAGACCGGTCGATACCACACCATCCTGGGTCTTTGATGGCAACGGCACAAAAATCAATTACTGCGCGTTGCCGGTACTTGATGGTTCAGGATTGGCAGCAAAAGATATCCCCCCGGCTTTCACGCCGGGTTGCGGTTACACGGTATTTCCTCAACCTATTTTAAAGGGCTGTACCGAACCACTGCCAGAAGGTGCACAGGACCTTCGAGGTCTGTGGCAGAGCATTGACCCGCGGATGCCGGATCACGTAGAGCGTGTTGAGCAATGTGGTGATCGTGTCGTTGTCACTGCCCATGGTCTCATCCATGATCATTCGCCGGATAGGCTGTCGAACGATGTTGCACCCAGACAGATAGGTCCATTCCTGTTTTGTCTACGTACGTCCCAGGCGACTGCAACCTGGCAAGACAAGCAGCTCCACCAGAAGCTGTTTGATGGCCCCACGGTCGTTAAACGCTACATCGAAAATGGCGTGTACAAGTGGACGTATCCGGGCAACGGCACGATTGAAATGAAGCGTATCTGCACCCTGCCGGAGCACGCAAAAACATCACCCGACCGTAGTCACGCACTCTAGAAACCTATCGATGCTGACCAGCGGTCAGCAGGCCAAAGCTATAGAACATGCCATAGCGATGGGGTACGATTTATACTAGATTACAAACAACATGGTCACTAATCCAAACACAGCCTGGTCATGAGTCCCTTCAACCATTTATAACCCGGAAAACAATCACATGAACCAAAATATCGTGATAATAGGCGGCGGCGCTGGAGGTATCGCAACGGCAGCAAGCCTGCAAAAAAGAGACAGGACGCTAAACATCCGTATTATTGAGCCCCAAAGCGAGCATTACTACCAACCCGGATGGACCATGGTTGGCGGCGGCATATTTAAGAGCAGCGACACCGTACGCACAATGAGTTCATTAATACCTAACAACGTCACCTGGATACAGGCGGCAGTAACGTCTTTCCAACCTGATCAGAACCAGGTTATGCTGGAAAGTGGCGAGGTTATCGATTATGACTTGTTGGTGGTTAGCCCCGGTCTGCAACTGGATTGGAATAAAATAAACGGCCTAGAGGAAACCCTCGGTAAAAATGGGGTTACTTCTAACTATCGTTATGACCTGGCTCCCTACACCTGGGAACTGGTTCAACAACTAAAGTCCGGCACTGCCCTTTTCACCCAGCCTCCTATGCCGATCAAGTGTGCTGGCGCACCACAAAAGGCAATGTATTTATCGGCTAGTCACTGGACACAACAACGCGTCATCAACAACATAGACATCGCATTTTATAATGCCGGTCCTGCATTGTTCGGTGTTGCCGATTATATTCCGTCACTGATGACCTATGTCAAAAAATACAACGCTGATTTGCAATTTAGTCACAACCTGGTGACCGTAGATGGCGACAAACAAATCGCCATATTCAAGGGCTCGGACGCCGATGGCAATGAAACGACCATCGAACGTCAATTTGATATGCTCCACGTCTGCCCACCGCAGTCGGCTCCTGATTTTATAAAATCCAGCCCACTAGCGAATGAAGGCGGCTGGCTCGATGTTAACCAAAACTCATTGCAACACACTAGGTATGCAAATATTTTCGGTTTAGGTGATTGTGTCTCAACACCGAATGCCAAAACCGCCGGTGCGGTTAGGCAGCAAGCACCAACTGTGGCAGAGAACATTATCCGTCAACTCAGCGGCCGACCTTTACTAAACAGCTACGCCGGCTACGGCTCATGCCCATTAACTGTTGAACATGGGAAAATAGTTTTAGCTGAATTTAGTTATGGCGGCAAAGTCACACCCACCTTTCCAACTTGGCTACTCAATGGTTTAGTACCGACCCGCTTAGCTTGGTTCTTAAAAACTAGCGTTTTGCCGTATGTCTATTTTGATCACATGCTAAAAGGCATAGAGTTCCTAGCCAAGCCGAAACCCTAGCGCCAGAACATCTGGGTAATCTACCTGTGCGGCTTCACTCCGGCGCGCCAGGCCTTGACCGCCGATTACTAAATAGCCAATGAGCAATAGTCTCCATCAGTCGCTGGCGATTCAAGATGAAAACTGCCTGTTCGAACTAGATACCGGTGATTCTTTCAAACATCCAATAAGTCGCGATGATGGCGCATGCAGCGGAGAGTGGCAGCGAAACTTTGGGCTCATAAAAGGCTTTGTTGGTTAGAGGCGCAAGCACCATCCAGATGCAAACCAAGAATGTGAGTTGACCAATTTCTACGCCCACATTAAAGGCTAGCAGGGAGAGCAGGAAGGACTCGGCGGGCATCGAGAGCGCGCGGATAGCCGTTGCGAAACCAAAACCGTGCAGCAAGCCAAATGTAAATACAATGCCCCAGTGGCTAAACGAGCTTGCTCGCCCGAGTAAGTTGCCAAGCGCCACGATCAGAATGGAGACGGCGATGGCGACCTCTACCCAGGCGCTTGGCAGCTCGATTACTCGATAGGCAGCAAGCCCCAACGTGATGCAGTGGGCCACGGTAAACAGCGTGATAGTGGTGATGCGCTCGCGCCAGGTATGCGCGGCGAGGTAAAGGCATAGCAGGAACAGGAGATGGTCGTAGCCGAGGGGTAGCACGTGGATGATACCTTGCCAGAGTGTAGACAACAGGTAAGCCCATTGGTCGGCGGTTCGCGTTTGGATAAAGTCGGTGCCCGAGGCAAGTTGCGATATGAAATTCGGGCTGCTCTGATTTGAGATCACCCAACGAGTTTTCTGCCGGTCATCAAAACTGTTGCGCCAGCTAATGGCAATCGGCTCCTCAAAAGGAAACAAACTGCGCAACTTAATCGAAGCAGATAGCGATGGGTTTATATAGGATCTCAGCGTGAACTCAGTCATTGGCCAGGCGGCAGCACTTTGAAAAGCACTTAGCGGTTCTGTCGGTGCTGTGATACCAATCAAGGTTGGCTGGAATACTTCGCCCGATTGATGTATTTCAATGCCTTGCTGCAGGTTTTGCCACATCTCTTCATAGTCACCGTGCTCAAGCGCGGCGTCACCGCGACTGGCCAGTTCAAAATAGGCTTCAGGTGTGCCACTGGCGCGCAGCAGATCGAGTTTGATATGAATGATGAGTTCGCCGTCGCGCTCGACCGTGGCTTGCACCTCGGTCATATTGAGCAGGTGCGCCGCTGCCATACTCGGTAAGCAAAGCAGCAGTCCAACTAAAATGACTTGCCTCATCACTACCAGATAATGGGATGTGTTGTACCCGATGTGACATCCACTAACCCGCCGGGATTGTCCGGGTAGGGTGCCACCAATTGCCAGCGCCAGGGTGATGCGGTTAGAAAAGCAAAGCGCATGCGCTCGGGTAATCCCGGAGCGCCAATCCATTTCATTTCGTCGGCGGCGGCAAACATGGCCTCCACTTCTGCTGCGACTTCCGCAACGGGCCGATCGGTCATGAGCCCAGCAATATTCAAGAGAATGGTGGCCACCAATTCACCTTCTGCAACCAGCGCCCAACCGCCGCCCATCTCAGCCACGGTATTGACTGCCAGCGCCATTGCCTCGTCGTCATTACCCACCGCCCAGATATTATGGATGTCGTGCATTTGAGAACTGGCGAGTGCAGAAGAGGGGGTCGTGGGGCCCACGCCGCGCCAAAACATTTTCGATACGGCACCTGTGCCTTGATAGCGATCCACCACGGCGACCTTGGTGATACCTGAGGCAGAGTCTGGCAGTACGATGCCGCCGGTCACTGGCATGCTTCGCGTCATAAAATCCGGTTTGAAGTAAAACGGTTCAAGCAGGGCAACTTCCACTTGGGTTCGACCTTCCGGAGCTTTGACCGTGAAATCCGCTGCTTGAATCGTGCGTCCAAGCATCATGGTGTCCCGAATCTCATCGGCATAGGCCACCTTGGCGATAGGTAGCAGATATTCGCCACCCTTTGCCGCCAGTTTACCGTTGGCAAATACCTGTTTGATGGAAATGGTTTCCGGTTTGTCTAACAACACCACATCAGCGTAGCGCCCTGGAGCAATGGCACCTACTAAATGATCAATGTTGAAGTGTCTTGCCGTGTTGTAGGATCCCATTCGATACGCATCGATGACGGGAACGCCAGATTCAATGGCGAGTTTAATGTTGTAGTCCATGGCGCCCAGTTCCACTGTGGCAGCCACGTCCCGGTCATCGGTTGTCACGGAAACCTGACTCCAGTCAGTAATGCCTTCTTTTATGAGTAGTGGAAACAATAGTGGCGAAGCCGTGGTGCGGACTTCGAGAAAGACGCCCCGGCGCAGTTTTTCGAGACCTTCTTCTGCCAGCCGGACTTCATGGTCGCTCTCTAAACCAGAGGCAGCAAACGCGTTGATCTGATCAACACCGTACAAGCCGCTACCGTGACCTTCCACCACACCGCGATTTGCCCAGGTGGCTTGGATCATTTCCCAGATACGCTGACTGCCTGGCGCACCCGTATTGCTGACGGCGGGCCAATCCATGACTTCTCCCAGTGCGACGACCCGTAAATCGGATTTCAAAAAGGCATCCATCTCCTTGAAACCATAGTAGCCGCCCCCGCGTTCATAAACTGTTGGTGGCGTCGCGGACCCGATGGCAGGGAAAATCTTCAGTGGACTGCCGGCATCTTCTGCCGCAAGCCAGAACTTAGCGTTGTCGTTACCGATGACGTTGGAGAGTTCGTGAGACCCTTCCACCGTCCAGGTGTTGCCTCTTGGAATCACAAGTGCGGCCTCATACTCAGGCGTAAGATAGCTGCTCTCGATATGTTTATGGGATTCACCAAAACCCGGCACGGCCCACAGATCTGTCGCATCGAATACGGCCTTGGCGGTGCCTTTCCAGGTCTTCTGATCACCGACCCAGGCAATCCGTTCTCCCAGGATCACGATGTCCTGTTTGTCTTCCCACTCTCCGGTAAACACATTTAGGACCTTGGCGCCCCGGATAATCAGGTCAGCAGGTTTACGGGTCAATGCCACTTGAATTAACGCCTGGCGGGTGAGCACCTCTTGGTTTAACGGAACCTGTGTTTGTTCCTCTATGGCTTGCTTGGCAACTACCGGGAGACTCAGCAGTAAACTCGTAAAAAGAACCAGCACTTTCATTGGTAAACCTCTCAACGTCACGCGACTGTGTGAAACACTGTATCACGTTGCCGGAAGTTAAGGACGTGACGCTATGGCGATATCCTTATGGCCTTAGGGTAGCAACGAGAATTCGAAATCACGTGCCGTTGCCGGTTGAAGTTGCAGCACGTCAAGTACCCAACGATATCTTGTGTATACAATATTCAAATAATATTGATTTCGGATCTCGGCTAACCTGAATCTGCTGTTTACTCTGCATACACGCAGTAACTGAGCAAGTCCTTCCAGCGGTTAGTAACAATAAACACCCATTTCCTACATTCAGAATAGTATCGTCATCCTTGGGAGTTGCCTGTAATCCCCCCCCTTTCCGCTGGCTTCAATGCGCCAATGCTCCCATTGAGGCCTTCTCCAAACTATAGCGACGAGACAATGTCTTATGGTAAAGAACAACTGGATGCGTTCGAGATTGGTGCTAAGTGGAGTGTCATGGATGGCCTGATTAGGATTAACGTCGCCGCCTACTCCTACTAGCCCTTCATGTTTGCGCTTCGCGCAAGCCATGAAGTTGATAGCTACGAGTGCTGCTGGGCATTAATATTAAGCTGCGGTTAAATAACGTTTTTATTTATCTTTGAGTGGTTGTGCCATTGCTTCGAGCCAGGTGCCCAGGATCTTGGTAACGCGATCATCGAGTTCATTGGGCTTGATTCCGACGCGTTTTGCGTAGGGTAAACGGAAGATGCAATAACCACGTACAAAAGCAGAGAGTGCTACCTGTAGTGCATCAAGATCATGGCCGCGATCAATGTCTCCGTCGATCACGTCTTGCCGTAGTTGGCTAAGTTGCCCCTCGTATAGAGGAATGGGATCAACCGTATTATCCCCATCGAGCACAAGCAGTGCGCGAAGCATACTGTCATTGGTGTGACTGCTGATGTTCGAATTAAGGAACCGCAGCCGTCGTGCGACGAATCCTACCTGCATTTTACCCTTTTTCAAAGAGTTAACGATTGTCTCGAATTGTCTATTGATTGCCACGCGGAGGAGTTCTTGTCTGGAACCGAAATAGTGGTAGATATTGCCTCGATTGACGCCAGCGCCCTCAGCGACTTGACGAAGGTTAAGTCCCGCCAGTACGCCATTGTCCCGGATGAGCTCAAGGGCGACGTCAATGAGTCGTTGCTCGGTTTCAGCTCGACCTCGCTTTGGGTTTGTTTCTTTTTCTGATTGGGAATCTTTCACTGGTTTGGCCAAGAGTCACTCCACTTTTTCGTTTAAGTTGCGAAATAGGCAACCCAAGGTTATCATTTCGCTATCTAATATTAGCATAAAGCTAATTATGATACTTGTACATGTAGATTAACAGGAGGTTCACAATGCGTCATAATATCATTATTCGGGGTGGCGAGATCGTCGATGGAACGGGTCGCGATGCCATCGTCGGTGATATTGGAATCAGCGAGGGTGTTGTCACAGATGTGGGGCAAGTCGATGGCACTGCCACACGCGAGATCGATGCTCGCGGCATGACGGTTACCCCGGGCTTCATCGATGTGCACACCCATCTTGATGCCCAAATTGGCTGGGACCCGTTGCTGACACCGGTAAGCAGTCATGGCGTGACAACTGCGTTGATGGGTAACTGTGGCGTGACCTTTGCTCCTTGCAGACCCTCGGACAGGGAAACCCTGGCCGGTATGATGGAGACCGTCGAAGACATCCCTAAAAATGCGATCCTGGGTGGGTTACCTTGGGATTGGGAAGGTTACGGAGAGTATCTTGATTCTATCGAGCGCCTTTGTCCTGCCATCAACGTTGCAGGCTTGGTGGGACACTCAGCAGTCAGATACTATGTGATGGGCGATCGTGCGGTGAAGGGACAGCCGACCGTCGAGGAGCGGCGGCAAATGGCAGAGATCGTGGGCAAGTCCATCGACGCGGGTGCCATTGGCTTCTCAACTAACCGCTTACGGATTCACAAGGGTCCAGATGGCGAGTCGATCCCAGGAACATTTGCAAAGTCCGAGGAGCTTGAGGAGATCGCTCGCATAGTGAGTAAACGCGATGGATTGCTACAAACGGTTGGGGCCAGACCAGGTATGTTGGGCAAGCTGGCCAGCTCGACCGAGGCACGGATCCTGTTCAGCTTCGGCGTCTTTGGCCCAACTCGTATGGCCGGAAAATTCTGGAGTGGCGTGTTTAACCGCGCAGCTTCCGGCGGGCGAGACATCACCATGTGCACCCACGTTAGACCGTCCGGTTTGGTGTTTGGTTTGCAGTCGAATTTGCCGCCAGTTCGCGGAGAGAGTTGGGTGCGCCTGAAGAAACTTAACTTAGAGGACCGCCTCAAAGCAATCCACGACGACACGACCTGTGCTGCGCTGATCCGCGATGCTCGACAACACCGGATCATCGGCTTGATGATGCGGCGCTTGTACTACATGGGTACCAATCCGGCGCCTGAGTACACCCAGCCTGCTGGCGAAAACATCGCCGCCCTGGCCAAGCGAGCGGGAGAGCACTGGTCCGAGACCTTCCTGCGGTTGTCGCGTGAGAGTCAGGGACGCGGGCTCTTTACACTGCGGATGTTCAGCGCGAATCTGCCGGGCTTGGGTGAACTGATCAAGAATCCCAACGTGCTGCCGGGACTCGGCGATGCCGGTGCTCACGTTTCCCAGATCATGGATGCCGGTTGGCCCAGCTTCATGCTCTCCCATTGGGTCCGCGAGGCGAATCACTTCAGCATGGGCGAAGCAGTGCGCCGCATGACTTCCGCCTCAGCTCGAGTGATGGGTCTGACAGATCGCGGCATTCTCGCACCCGGTATGCGGGCCGACGTAAATGTCTTCGATGCTGGACAAGTGGCGGAATGTCAGCCGGAACTTGTGCACGACTTTCCGAACGGCGCTCCGCGCTTCATCCAACGCGGGGTGGGCTACCGGGCTACCCTGGTGAACGGACAGGTCAGTGTGGAGAACGGTGAGCACACCGGTATCCGGGCCGGCGAGGTATTGCGCCACGGTGCAGCGAGACGCTCTTCTAAATCAGTGGTACTAACAAAGAGAGGCTGTGTAGAGAAATGAAACAACGAAATGTTATAGCTGTTTGCACGCTCGCAGTGTTCCTACTTAGCGGTTGCGGTGGTGGTAATCAGCAGACCCAAGAGCAGCGTTCGGCCATCAGGCAACCCTTGTTTGCGACTGAGCATACGATTATTGATCGACCATCAGATAGCCATCCAACCATCGATGAACAGCCCACTAACAACCCTCGCCGCAACCCAGAACGCAACGCCTACTTCGGCGATCTACACGTGCATACAAAATACTCGTTTGACGCCTACGCCTTTGGCACCTTGGCCTCTCCGTATGATGCTTATCGCTTTGCAAAAGGCGAAGCTATCAGCCATCCCGCAGGTTTTGACATACAGCTCCGTGAGCCCCTGGATTTTTATGGCGTCACCGACCATGGTTTTTTTATGGGTGTTTCCCCGGTTGCGGCTGATACCACTAGTGATTTTTCCAAGTATCCTTTTGCGGAAGTTCTGCATGATCTGAATGTGCCAGACAATATGGATCGCTGGAGTACGTTGGACCGAATGAGAAGTTTCGCGGTGGCACGGGGAATAGCTGCAGCCATTGTCGAGGGGACACTCGACCCTGAAGAGCCCTTGGCTATCACCCGCAGCGCGTGGGCGGACTCCATTGAAGCTGCGGATCAACATAACGATCCAGGCAACTTTACCACCTTCGTTGCGTACGAGTACTCAATCACAGCTGATGATAATGGCAGCCTGCACCGCAACGTGATCTTCGAAAGTAGTGACCGCGTGCCTGAAGTGCCATTTTCACGTATGCACTCTCTTAACGTCGAAGACCTGTGGGACTGGATGGATACAATGCGGGAAGCCGGCGTGGAGTCTTTGGCCATCCCGCATAACTCCAATAAGTCTAACGGCCATATGTTCAAGTTAGTGGATTGGGCAGGCGACCCGATTGATGACGAATATGCCGTTCAGCGTATTCGTAATGAGCCTCTGGTTGAAATCACCCAGATCAAAGGTACGTCTGAAACCCATCCCGCTTTGTCGACCCGAGATGAGTGGGCAGATTTCGAGTTAGTGAGCACAAGAGGGGTTGGGATGGGGCGGCCTGTCGCCAGCAAACCTGAAGGAAGTTACGTGCGACAAGCTTTGCGGCAAGGAATAGCCTTGGAAAACCAGGGTATTACGAACCCCTTTGCGTTTGGCTTTATTGGCTCCAGTGATACTCATACGGGGACATCGCAAAATGACGAAACCAACTTTTCATCTAAACTAGGGCTCTTGTCTGCGGATCCAGAGCTGCGTGGTTCAGTTCCGCTAGGCTTTTTTGAAAGCACTTTGGTAGGTCTCCTGCCCGGTCAATCGGTAGCAGAAGTCGACGGTGAGAATTATTTGGGTAGCCAACAAACCGAATTTGGGGCATCGGGTCTTGCAGCCGTGTGGGCCGAAGAAAATACCCGTGAATCAATCTACGCTGCGTTGCGGCGGAAAGAAACCTTCGCGACATCCGGCCCGCGCATGCGACTGCGATTTTTTGCAGGATATGGTTTACCCGAGAATTTGCTGGAAACTGCCGACGGGATCGCTCGTGCTTATGCGATGGGCGTCACCATGGGGGCAGATCTGGCTGCCGATCCGGGTGGAACTCACAGGGCACCTCAGTTCGCCATGTGGGCGCAGGCGGATGCTAACAGCGCGCCGCTGCAACGACTTCAAATGATCAAAGGGTGGATTGATGCTGGCGGCAAAACCCATGAAACAGTGATTGATGTGGCTTGCGCCGGCGGCGCCCAGATAAACGCCACCACAGACCGCTGCCCGGACAACGGCGCCACGGTGAATTTAAGTGATTGCAGCTACAGTGCTAAAACGGGCAGTAGTGAGCTACGCGTCGTGTGGACTGACCCGAATTTTAATGCTGGTGAACGCGCTTTTTACTATGCCCGTGTGTTAGAGAACCCGACCTGCAGGTGGAGCACGTGGGATGCTATTCGTGCTGGTACGACGCCGCGCTCTGATCTGGCGGCGACCTTACAGGAACGCGCCTGGTCTTCGCCGATACAGTACGTGCCTGCGACTGCTGAAGAAAAAAGCCAACCCTAACAGGAGATGACTGCCATGAAGAATGTGGGATTTGAATCAAGAAGCCTGGCGATAATTACCATGGGACTACTCTTAGCCTCATGTTCAGATGAACCTAACTTGAGCTTCCCTGAGGAGATGCACACCAATGAACGCGCGATTCTCACTACTGCTGAAATTGACGCTCAGTTAGAAGAACAGCGCCAAGGAGGGGGCTGGGCGGCAAAAGTTTTTGAAACAGAAACCGAACTCCTCCTACGCGAGCAAGCACCGTCCGCTGCCACAAGCGGTAAACCCACTGAATCCGTAACAGAACGTAAAGCGTACTTCGGTGACTTGCATGTGCATACCACCTACTCTTTTGATGGTTATGCTTTTGGCACGCTTGCTACGCCTTACGATGCTTATCGTTTTGCTAAAGGTGAGGCGATTGCAAATCCCGCTGGTTTCAACATGCAGCTACCCCGACCGCTGGATTTTTATGCCGTGACGGATCATGCAATGTTTTTGGGATTGGTGGCAGCAGCTGCAGACACTGGAACAGAATTCTCGAAAAATGAATTCTCCGAGCCGTATCATGATCTCAATGCGCCTGACAATATGGGCACGGGGCTGTTCAGTATCTTGAATAGACTCTCGACATTCGCGACGTTCTTACCTGATGCCATCGGGAAAATCTCTTCCGGAGAACTGGATCGTGATGAAGTACTTGGCGTTGTAAGAAGTGCGTGGAGTGATTCGATTGCTGCCGCGGATCAATTTAACGATCCCGGTAACTTCACCACATTTGCAGCCTACGAATATACTACCAGCACCTCAGATATGGGTAACCTGCACAGAAATGTCATTTTCAGAGGAACAGATCAGTTGCCACGAGAGCCATTTTCCCGATTTCATTCTGTTAACCCGGAAGACCTTTGGCAGTGGATGGATGACCTTAGAGCGAAAGGCGTTGAAAGCCTGGCAATCCCGCACAACTCCAATGGATCAAATGGACAAATGTTTAAGCTCGTTGATTGGGCTGGTAACCCATTGGATGATGATTACACAAAACAGCGTATTCGAAATGAGCCTATTGTTGAAATCACTCAGATAAAGGGCACGTCGGAAACTCACCCGATTTTGTCGTCACGGGATGAATGGGCAGGTTTTGAAATCATGCCATACCGGGTCGCGACTAATGCCTTGAGTAAGGTTGAAGGATCTTACGTGCGCGAAGCACTGTTAAACGGAATCGCGCTGGAGCAGCAGGGTGTAACGAACCCTTATCAGTTTGGATTTATCGGTTCAAGCGATACCCACTCGGCGGCAAGTCAAAATGACGAGTCAAACTTTGTTTCAAAATTGGGCTTGATCTCAGGCACAGCAGCACAGCGAGGTTCTGTACCCCAAACCGGTCTCACGGGCGAGCTGGGCTACCAAGCAATGAAATTTGCAGGCGTCGGTTCGCGAATAAAAATTGACGGAGATATTTATAGCGGTGGTGCAACTCCTACTTTTGGGGCTTCAGGACTGGCGGCTGCGTGGGCGGAGGAGAATACCAGGGAATCTCTCTATAGTGCCTTTCGCAGAAAAGAAGTGTTTGCCACATCCGGGCCACGCATGCAGATACGTCTGTTTGCGGGTTATGGCTTTGATGACGGCATGCTAACGGAAGCCGATGGCATTGAGCGAGCGTATACCGCAGGTGTCACCATGGGCGGAACACTCTTACCTGCTAGTTCTACTGAAGAACAGACGACAGGGTTCACTGCGCCCGGTTTTCTTGTCATGGCCTCGGCAGATACAGAAAGCGCACCTTTGCAACGCTTACAAATCGTCAAAGGCTGGATCGATGCAGAGGGAACTCACGAAGAGGTCATTGATATCGCCTGTGCAGGTGGAGCAATCGTCAATACCGAAACCAACCGTTGCCCTGACAATAACGCAAAGGTCGATCTCAGTGATTGTTCTATTAACGCTGAAACAGGTGCAGGGCAACTATCGGCCTTATGGCATGATCCTGAATTTAAGCGAGAACAACGCGCCTTCTATTATGCACGAGTGATAGAGAACCCAACCTGCCGTTGGTCGACATGGGATGCAACTCGGGCTGGTATTGCGCCACGCCCTGATTTACCTGCCACGGTGCAAGAACGTGCCTGGTCATCGCCCATTCACTACGTGCCAGAATAGGCCGGCGTGTCAGTGGCGGGTAACGATGGGGTGCAAGAGTGAACTGGTTAGAGCGCGTTAATAAACCATGGTTGCATTTTATTGTGCTGGGTGTGATCTTTTATCAGTTGCAATCTGCACTGTTCCCCGAACCCAAAGCAGTGATTGGCCCTTTGAGTGAGATACGAATTGCAACGCTCAAAAAACAGTGGCTGACCAGTACGGGTCGAGAGCCCAGCCCGGATCAGATTGCGAAGTATATTGCAGTAGAACTTGATCGCGACATGCTGCTACAGCGCGCCATAGATCTTGATTTCCATCTACAGGATACAATCGTCTACCAGCGCCTTATTCGCAATATGAAGTTTATTCAATTAGCTGAAAGCAAGTCTGATGCTGAGCTATTTAATCAGGCGATAGCCATGCGCATGCATCTCGATGACGAAGTTGTAAAGCGGCGGCTAATACAAATGATGGAGCAGCGGTTACTAGCCCATGCTCCTCCAGCGAAACCGAGTTTCAAAGAAATCGAAGCAGCGTTCTTTAAAAGAGAGGAAGAGCTGCGACGTCCGCCGTTGTACTCAATCGAGCATGTTTTTTTCACGCCCGAGCGTGAGCAAGGCATGGCATCCGTTATTGCCACAATCACTAGCAAAGATCTCGACATTCAAGCAGCGAGAAAACTGGGTGCACCGTTTTTACAGGGACATCAGTTTCTTCGACAGACGCCAGGTCAACTAGCACGAAATTTTGGTAAAAATTTTGTCATTGGTTTAGAAGAAGCCTTGCAGAAATCAGAATTAGCAGCATCTGGCGATAGCGGATGGTTAGGACCGATACGCTCAGCTTACGGACTTCATTATGTCTGGCTCTCTCAATATGAACCTGCTCGTGATGCTGAACTACAGGAAGTAGAACAGCAGCTACTAATGGATCTTGCGTACACCGCAAACCAGCAAGCGTTGCAGTGTGCCATTGCAGCACTAAGAGTTGAATTTGATGTCCGCGGCAGAGCGCTGAAAGAACCTGATGAATGGATAAGTTGCGAATGACTATATCCTCTAAAATTTTTTTACCACTGGCATTGCTAATTGCGCTTCTGCATCCTGGTAGCGCACAAGCACACCGTTTTGCGCCGTCATTGTTAAAGCTTGTTGAGACCTCTGATGACACATATAACGTTGTTTGGAAAACCCCAACAGAGACAACGAGCAATGTTCTATTGCGACCGACATGGCCCGTTAGCTGTGTCGTGAAAACTGAAAAACCAATCCTGCGTGAAGGTACTGGAACCGTTTCAAGTTGGACGCTGAATTGTGAGCCGCTTGGCAAAGACGGACTTATTGGCCATAAGCTTGGTGTTACGGGTCTGGCGGAGAATCAGGCGTCAGCCATGGTGATGCTTTCCTTGAGAGATGGGCGTAGTTATCAAAGTGTGGTTAACGCTGAAGCACCGGACTTTTTAGTACCTGCTCAGCCAAGCCAATCAAAAGTGATGACGGAATACTCTGTTTTGGGCGCAGAGCACATCTGGAGTGGGATTGATCACTTAATGTTCGTTTTTGGTTTACTGTTGCTGGTAGGGGGCGGCGCTCGTTTATTGTGGACCATTACCGCTTTCACAGTAGGACACAGCATCACACTGGCCCTGGTGACGCTAGGTTTTCTGGCATACCCAGTGTCCTTAATAGAGTTTGCCATCGCTCTGAGCATCTTTGTACTGGCACTAGAGCTAACCCGAAAAGAGCAAGCCGGCCCTCATCATCGTTTAAGTTTATTCAAACGCCACCCCTGGTGGTTGGCGGGGGGCTTTGGATTGCTACACGGCATGGGATTTGCGGGCGCGCTGGCTGAAATTGGCTTACCGCAAAGTAATGTTCCACTAGCACTACTCTTTTTTAACGTCGGAATTGAGATTGGTCAAATTGCGTTTGTACTTCTTGTGTTTGGATCCTGGTGGCTCCTCAAGACTGTAGTTGGAAGCGCCGTTTTTGCAGATCGAATTGCGCTCAGACAAGAGCGACTGTTGCCCATACCTGAATACCTGCTCGGAGGCGCTTCTGTCATGTGGTGTATTGAACGTGGTTTGGAAGTGTTGAGTTAAGGGCATTGACAAAAAGTACGACATGGGAATTTCCAGCACACCGCAGATGATCAGCCCTCTGCTGACCTGTAATAAAGGATAAGACGTTCATGTATCCTTCCTCTTGATAATTACGATGACCCGCACATTCTCATGTTACCCGGATCCCAATGTGGCCTACCGCTACGCCAAGGGGGAGCCTGTCGTTCATCCTTCGCTGTCGCCTCCTAGCGAGTTTCGATTCTTAGCACAATTCAATGAGGTCCTAATTCTGAACTTCGAGACCTTCTAACTTACCATTACGCCATTTCTTCACTAGTTTGAAGAACTCAATGGGACCACCGCCATAAGTATTGTTTTGAGGCGCAACGTTCACATGACCTTCGTTGTTGTAATAACCGGGAGTACAGGCTTTCTGAAAATCAGCAGTTAAACGCGCCTTATCGATAATGGTTTGCACCCACTCTTCTTCAGCTTCAGCGCTGGCTTCAATCCTTGTTGCACCACGCTTCTTCGCTTCGCTTAATATATGCGCTAGATGAATACTATTCTCATCTAACGAAAACGTGTAAGTCGCCGTAAACGCAGATTGCGCTGGTCCAAAAAAGAAACAGTTAGGGAAACCCCTGGCATGCATCCCATGGAAAGTCGACAGACCGTTGGACCATTTCTCTGAAACGGTTAAACCCTCCACGCCGGATATGGCATATCCAGCACGCCTGGAATAGTCAGTGCCTACCTCGAAGCCAGTAGCAAATATAATGCAATCCACCTCATATTCTTTACCACCGAACACAACGCCCTTCTGCGTGAATTCATCGACTCCTTGGCCATTGGTATCCACTAAATGAACGTTTGGTAAATTGTAAGTCTTCAAATACTCATCATGGAAACAAGGTCGCTTACAAAACTGGCGGTAGTAGGGCTTGAGAGATTCAGCTGTTTCTTTATCTTGAACCGTCTCATCTGCACGCGCTCGGACCCGTTCCATATTGGCCATATCAGCAAACTCAACTTTGCGCTCAATATCCATGTATTTCATCGCTTTGTTCATCAGGTATTGCTTTGCCCCAAGCTGATACATTTCTCTATCGAGCGCTCCGCCCAGCGCCCAGCCGGCAATTTTTAACTTTGATGGCGCTTCATCTCGAAGTTGTCCAAACAAGCGTCGAAATGCCTCTGTCCAGCCGTCGCTTACCAGATCTTCTTTTACAGGTGCACCTGTCATTAAAGATTCGAAGTTAGTTCGTCGTTCATTCTGCCAACCGCTTTTTTGAGTTCCCAACCAATCTGGGTCAGTGGGTTGGTTGTTACGCACACTGATAGAGGACGGGGTTCTTTGGAATACGAAGAGTTCTTTGGCACCTGCGCCTAAATGAGGAACACACTGGACAGCAGTCGCACCCGTACCGATAATCGCGACGCGCTTATCTGCCAACTTATCTAGACCGCCATGAGAGTTACCACCGGTATAGTCATAATCCCATCGACTGGTGTGAAAGGTGTGACCTTTGTACTCACCAATGCCTTTTATTGCTGGTAGCTTCGGTCGGTTCAACGGGCCGTTCGAGTGAACAACATACCGTGCTTTTAGGTTATCCTGACGATTTGTCGTGACAGTCCACCGTCGTGATGCTTCGTCCCATTCTGTAGAAACAACTTCCGTCTGCATCAACGCAAGATCGTCCAAACCAAACTTCTCTGCGAGAATCTGGCAATACTCTAATGTCTCAGGCGCATCTGTGTATTTTTGACGGGGTACGAAACCAGTTTCTTCGAGCATCGGTAAGTAGACATAGGACTCAATATCGCAAGAGGCACCTGGGTATCGATTCCAATACCAGGTACCGCCAAAGCCGCCGCCTTTCTCTATGATTTTAATATCTGTGATGCCTTGCTCTATCAATCTTGCTGCCGCTAGCATGCCGCCAAAGCCACCGCCAATGACCAGCACTTCCACTTCTTCTGTGAGCGCATCACGATCAAAACCTGGCTCGACATAGGGGTCATCGACATAGTGTGAGAATTCACCCTTCACTTCGATGTATTGATCGTTGCCATCATCGCGAACACGCTTGTCTCGTTCTGCACGGTACTTATCTCGCAACGCGTCGGCATCAAAATCATAGCCGTTGTTGGTATCAGTTACTGCCATGTGTTTCTCTCCCCTCTCTAAATCTCTCTAAAGCTCTCTAAAGCTAAAATAATCTAACCAAAACAATGCTCAGGACCGACCAATCAGCTAACCATGGAAACAGGCCAACTTCACGCCTGACACGGACACCGGCGCTATCAGGCACAGTGACGGTTGAAAAATAGTTTCACCCCGCTATATTGAAAATACAAATAAAATCCGACCCGTAAAGGTAAACTGTGAATCAAGCCGAACCATCCAAAACGATTACTGGCTACTGCGAACCGCTTTCACTTCGTGCCGGTGAAGATATCCATTTTATGGCCTCCAGTGAATTCCCAGGCCCGGCCCAATTGGACCTGGTTCGCATCATTTGTGGGGACCCTACCAGTAGTGGTCCAGGATTTAAAGAAGAAACCATAAACAGCGAACTCCCCAAACAAGTTTATCTCACCAAGCAACTCCTACATCCTGGCTCGTTCGCCGAGGTTGATTTAGCTGGGCTGACCGCCAATCGTGAACTGACTATTGGTTTTGACATGCGGCCTTCTCGCCCCGTCGGCACCCAGACCATTTTCTCAGTAAAGGGCGAAAAAGACCTCTTGGCGATTGTGTTAGTGGCGGGGTGTCTAAAAATTCGGATGGGATCTCTCGAGATGGATATCCACAGCCAACCCCTCACCCGCCATCGCTGGTACCGAATTAATATACAGATGAATCTAACCCACGGGCAGATAGACAGCAGCGTTATCACTCGAAAAACCCGTTCACCGGCTCGTGACCTTCTGGAGCCGCTGGATGAGCGCACGCTCTCGCATACTAAACCACTGTGTACCCTGGGCGCACTGGACTCATGCCTTTTTGCAGCCTCTCCCAATGGTGAACACTACGATGGACGCATCGCTCAGCCTCATCTAACAGTCGATGGGATCGATATTAGCTGGGATCTTGCCCAAGAGATTGATGGTCGTCGAATCATCGATGTGAGCGGAAATAATCGCCATGGCAACTTACATCAACTTCCTGCACGTGGTGTCACCGGCCCAGACTGGGATGACACCTGTCAGTCATGGAAGGAAAATCCAAACCACTATAATGCCATTCATTTTCATTCCGATGACCTCTACGATGCAGCTTGGGACACCACTGCAACCTTGCGTCTCACCGAAGACTTACCCAGCGGAATCTATGCTTTTCGACTACGCTCACAACACGGTGAAGATCGAGTCCCGTTTTTCGTCCGACCGGCAGCCGGATACCCAACGGCTAAAACAGCCCTACTCATGTCATCGTGCACTTACATGGCTTACGCCAATCATCGAATGCTGTTTGAGGGCGCTGACTTCGTCGGGGCACGCTCGCGGCTAAGCCCTGAGCATGACTATGTCCGCCAGCACCCTGAACTGGGCGCTTCTCTTTACGAGAAACATGCCGATGGGAGTGGCGTTATGTATAGCTCTCGAAACCGACCCGTATTGCAGTTGCGACCTGGTGCTGACCGCTGGAACTTCACCCCTGATACTGACCTTAACGCATTTTTGGATCACCTTGATATCGGCCATGATGTTATTGCTGATGAAGATCTGCATTTTGAGGGATTAGAGGCGCTGGCTCCTTATCGGGTCATTGTCACAGGCACGCATCCTGAATATTGGTCCACCGCCATGCTCAATGCATTGGAGGATTGGCAGCGCCGGGGTGGACGATTACTCTACTTGGGGGGCAACGGTTTTTATTGGCGCGTCGCATTCAGTGATGCCTGGCCAGGTGCCATCGAATTGCGCAGGGCAGAAGATGGCGTACGCAACTGGCAAACTGAACCAGGAGAATCCTATCACTCGTTTACGGGTGAATATGGTGGATTGTGGCGACGTCAGGGCCGCGCCCCGAATGAATTAGTGGGTATTGGCTTTGCTGCCCAAGGATTTAAGCGGGCAACTCACTATCAACGCAACGATGCCAGTTGGAACTCCCGTGCTGCATGGATTTTTGCAGGGGTTGAAGCAACCTTGATAGGCACATCAGGACTTGGTGGGGGTGCTGCAGGACAGGAAATTGATCGCTACGATACGACGCTGGGATCCCCGGAACATGCCCTCGTTTTAGCTTCGGCCACGGAATTCGGTGACGATATGATTCGAACCAAGGAAGAATTCGAAGCGGCTGTGAATGCGCCTACCCCGGATCCTTTGGTTCGTGCTGATATGGTATTTTATGAAACTCAAGGGGGCGGTGCTGTCTTTTCGGTAGGCTCTATATCCTGGTTCGGTGCATTGGCTGTAAATAGCTATGACAACGACGTGGCTCGGATCACCAGCAACGTCCTGCAACGATTCGTTGAAAAAAGACACTTCACCATGAGCCACCATCCCAGTGATCAAGATCACCCGGAAACTTAGTATTCAAGGGTACCTGAGTGACGACAAAACGTTACGTTCCCCTCCGTGTGGCAACAACTCTACCCTATCCGTATAAGGTGCTATCCACCAGCCCCTCCTTTCACTCGAATGGCAAATTCTTCCTCTGGAGAATACACCAGCGTTTTACGACCATATAACCCAAAATACAACAGGCCACAGAGAAACCATACAGCCACACCAGTAACTCCAGGGCGAAAGTCAGGATTCTGGAATAACACCAACAGCGTAACCAGAGAAATAACCAGCGCGACCAGGGCACCGGTATAACCCAATGGACTCACAAAAGGTCGATCAATATTCGGGTACCTGTTCTTGAGGACAATATAAGAGGCCATCTGCATTACATAAGCAATCACGGCTCCAAAAACTGCCATATTCAGAATAACCCCGCCAAAGGCGCCACTGCCATTAGGATCAACAAAATACAGCAACAACAAAACCAGATAACCCACCACACCACCCGCGATCAAGGCAGCATAGGGTGTCTTGCGACGACCGTGTGTTACCGACAGCCAATGGGGGAAATAACCTGCCCGTCCCAGTGAATAGATATTACGGCCGAAGGCATAGATGATCGCATGAAAACTGGCGATTAACCCAGCCACCGCGAGTAAGCCCAGCACCTTGGCACTGGACAATCCCACGGTCAATTTCAGCCCATCCAGCAAGGGCTCCTCGGTCTGAGAGCCAAAAAAAGCAGCGCCACCACCGATGCCCATATTAAGTACTGTTATTAAAATACCCGTTACCATTAAAGTAGCCAAGCCCCACAGCAACCCTCGCGGCATGTCGCGGGAAATATCGGTCGCCTCTTCTGCCGCCAGGGGTAACTGCTCGATCGCCAGGTATAACCAGACCGCAAAGGGTAAAGCGGCCCCTACCCCCATCATACCCTGCGGCAGCCAAATACTGTGCCCAGGTGCCGGCTCTATATTCCACAACGCATCCCAATTAAAGTGCGATACAGCACTGAGATAAAAGGTAAGTAAAATAAGCAGGGCTAAAACAGTGATAAAGACAATGAATTTAAATGATGCCTCCACCCCAAAAATATTCAAACCAACAAAAACAACATACAAACCCAGCCACCACAGTGGTTGGACTGAATCTGCAGTAGAAAAAATATTCTGCAGGTAGGCGGCTGCGAAATAACACACCACAGCAGTGGTGATGACATACTCCATGTTTTCAGCCAGGCCGGTAATATAGCCACCCCAAGGTCCCATCGCAGTTCGCCCAAAGGAGTAGGCTCCGCCAGTGTGAGGTAATGCTGTAGACATCTCAGCAATAGAAAAACACAAACCAATATACATGATAGTAACAATCAACAAAGCAACTAAAAAACCACCAAAACCAGCTTGCCCAACACCCAGGTTCCATCCGGAAAAATCCCCGGAGATTACGGCCCCGACACCAAGGGCCCACAAGGACCAGGCTCCAGCGTATTTTTTCAGGGTTCGCTTCTCAAAGTAAGCTTCATCAGCGACTCGATACTCAACCCCGCCAGCCCCTTTTTTTAGCTTACTCTCTTCTATCACGGCATCCTCCTTAGCTTAGCCTCACATTGGCATTGGCATTTATCGTTCAATCCTATGCCTTCCGCACGTTGACATAACGGGCAACTCACAACCACTGCTTGTGCCATCTGCCAGCACAAATTTTTATTGAGGGATAAGCAGAATTAAGCACGTTTGCACATCCGTTACCAAATATTTCTCTGTTTCACGCTGACTCGATTCCTCAACATTGGATATAAACTGCGTGTAGCAGCACCGAGTCTGAATAGTAAAACTCGCTGGACCCATAGCGTGACGACTTATTTTACGTTGCCACCACCCGTTAGAATTTAAACCCCCTGTCAGGGCGATCCAGCAAAAACCAAACACGCCGTTTAACCTCGGTTTACTGCATCGACCCATGGACCCTGTACTGTTACCTTGAACTATGTATAGGATATCCAAATAGTCAGCATCTAAAACAAGGATTGATAATGAATGATTTCGCAGACAAAAACATCGTTGTTACCGGGGCTGCTTCCGGCATCGGTGCTGCAGTGGTCAAGCGCGTGTCGACCCTAGGGGCCCAGGTAATTGGTCTGGATATCAACCAAAACTTACCAGAATCGGCTATCAGCGGTAACCAACCCCAATTCCATCGCTGTGACGTCAGCGACCCATCCAGTTGGCAAGAAACCGCCTCCATGCTATCTAAGAGCCTCGGGACAATTGACCATCTTCACTTGAATGCAGGCATTCAAATAGCCCCACCTGAGGCTTCCCTGGAGGAATATCAATTCAACTCAATGACGCTCGAACGGTATAAAAAAATGACTGGCGTCAATATTGACGGTGTTGTCTATGGTCTGTATTACCTTCTACCGCTCATGCGCAGCGGTGGCAGCATTGTGGTCACTGGGTCACTTGCTGGCGTTGTGCCCTATGATATTGACCCTCTGTATGCCATGACCAAGCATGCCATTACTGGACTAGTCCGAAGCCTGAAGGCGGAACTCGGCACCAGGCAACTCCGAATTAACGCGCTTTGTCCTGGTGGCATCGATACTGGCATCATCCCCCATGATCAACGGACTGAGGAAGCCGTATTCATGACACCGGAAAACGTAGCAGACGAAGTATTGATGCTTTTCTCCACAGAACAAAGTGGGGCCACTTGGATCAAGGTCAGTGAAGCTAAGGCAGCCTGGGTCATGCTGGCACCGGGACAGAAAAAACGATCCGATTAGGTTGTACTCATGAATGGGGTTTCCACAAATCCATAGCCGATTAAGCGTCTGCCGCATATCCTGATTGATATAATGGCATTGGATCATCCAACGGCACATCGGGTGACTGAGCTAAAACACTGCCCATCGAAGCAGGGAGTGCGTAAGGCAGACGTCCGATCGCCAAGGCAGGATTATCCAGAATCTCGATAATCGCTTCGTCACTAACCCCGAAGGACGCGATCAAGGCGTACGAATCATCTTGAATGTTCGTCAGAATCGGGGGTCTATTCATCTCGACAATAACAATAACCGGGACCTTCTCAGAAATGGACTTAAATGCCTGATAGGACTCATCGGATTCTTTAAAATCCAAATCACCTTCTTTTTGACGAGCACCAAAGAAAAATCCGGGATGCAGTAGCTGTGATGGTGACCGCAGTTTAATGATCGCCATGGTGGCCAATTCAAGGTCATCGACAACAATCAGATTAGCTGCCTCAAAGGCGGGTTTGGAAAACCCATAGAGATAATACTTTGCCTGCTTGTCCAAAATCGCCTTAGGTCGCTTGAGATAAACCATTGAACGACGTTGAGCAAGTTCAGCTTGGGTAACAAATTCAGAATTCCCAACTATCGACGCAGCTGCATCCACATCGACGAAAGGATTGTCAAACAACCCCAGCATGAATTTTTGCTCAAGCACCCTCTTCGCAGATTGCACTATGCGTTCTTCTGAAATCAACCCTGCTTGCACCGCTTGCAGTAAAGGACCAGGGGTATCTTCTCCACCGAATTGATCCAGGCCAGCATTGATCCCTTTTGCGTATCGCTCAGAGACACTTAACGCTTCCACACCCCAAGCCATGGAAATATCCACTGGTTGCATAACAGGTTCACCAAGGCGGCAAGCATTATTCACATCTCTGGCTATGGCCCAGTCAGAAAGAATAAGGCCCTGAAATCCATGTTGTCCTCGAAGCCTATCTTGTAGCAACTCCCTCGAATATCCCGCGCCTACCTGTTCGATCTTCGCACCGTCGAGAACCAGGTCTTTTAGTATATTGTAGGTGGGCATCACGCCGGCAACCTGCATTTCAAATGCCTGTTGGAAAGCATCCACATGGGCCTGAAATGCACCACCAGGGAAACTCGAGAATCGACCGTAATAGTTATGACCATCATAGCCATTTTCTGCAGCACCATAGCCAACCCAGTGCTTGACCACGGCGGCGACGCTTTGGTCTGTGAGCCCACTTGTGCCGCCTTGCACACCTTCAATATAAGCACCTACTAGCCTGCATACCAAGCCAGGGTCTTCCCCAAAGGTGCCATCGATTCTAGCCCATTGTGGTGAGGTGGCAAGATCAGCTTGTGGCGATAACGCCATACTTATTCCCGTAGACCGATACTCTTGTCTAACAATGTCTCCAAATTGTTTAACCGTTTCAGCGTCTCTTATAGCTGCCAGGCCTAACGTACCTGGCCACTGGCTAAAACCAAGGTTCATCACACTGGCGCCGAGCAGGTCGCTAAAATGATGACGTGGATCAGTACTGATAGTCACTGGAATACCAAATCTGCCTTTCGCAGCGATTGACTGGATCTCATTATTCTGTTTAGCAAGATCAGAGGGACTCGTTGCCAGACGGGTTATCATGCAGTTAACACCACGCTGAAGAATCAATTCCTCTGAAATCTGCAAATCATATTCAGAACCAACGCCAAGCGAACTCATTTGGCCCGCTACAGAAGGAAGTGTCCCATGAAGTAACAGACCTGCCTTTTCCGATAGACTCAGGCGATGTACCAGATCTTCTGCACGCTGGGCTGCAGATAATCTCCAGTCTTCAAATGGAGACAACATGCCATCATGGTCAAGATCTCTAAAGTGCAAACCCTCTATTAGCACGGGAATACTCCTAGTTAGGTTATTCTGAATTCCTGAAGATCCCAGCACTTCCCAGCTTCCTCGATGACTTCGTCATCTTTCAAGCTATAGAGAACCGAAAATGAGAACCCTGCTCATTGCTCCAGGCGGTCCTTCGTGGGCATGTCAACTCTATCAAAGCGCTGGCTCGACACCTTCACTTCTGCACAAGAACCTCCAACGATTATACACAGGTCACCGAAGCAGGATTAACAAGCTAATCCTCCATCAGGGCAAGAGAGTCCCCGCACTTTTAACACTCAAAAAGCAACTTAATCCCAGCCTGTTGGTGCAGGGTTGTGCTGGGTAAGGTCAAAGCAATAAATAAAACTAAAATCCACGAATGAGAATCAAAAGCGCTACCAAAGACCAAAAAACACAAAGTAGCGAAACTGCGGTTAGTACGAATAAACACCCTTTTTCAAGATTCAGAAAAGTATCGCCCTCGGTGGGTGTTGTCAGCATTCCCCCAATGGCTGTTTGCACAAGAGTTGAGTGATCAAAAACTTGGCAAATTAGCTCTCGAATCGAGGCTCTGACCGATCGAAACCCTCACCGATGTGTCGTCGATGTGCTGGAAATCAGAATAGCGTCGTTTGCTGGTCGGTCAGGTCTACTGGCGGTGAGCGGTTTCGCGGATCACTTGGCCGATCCAGGCCCAAGTGTTTCAGGATCTTCTGGATGACATCAGGACGGTGCGACGCCTCGGTCTTCAATCGATGCGATGATGCGACCGGGCTGGCGCACCAGCGGGTCCTCCACATTTCTCACATTTCTCAATATTTGATTTTGTGTTACCAACACAAAATCGAAGTTGTGAAAGGGACAAACCCTCACCCACGCCCCTTAGCTTCACGCAGAAAAACGCTTCACTCAGGCGGTTATGGGTCCAATACATCGTCCCAGTCGTCACCAGCAGCATGTTGAAAATTCTCCTTCATAAACCACTCCTGGTAGCCTGCTGAAGTAATCGGTGGTTCTTTCGGGGGATTATCGGAACTCGTGCAGGTTGGCAGGCATTCGATGACGACAGCTGGGTTTGGTGATATGAAAAGTGGCAGTGCATAGCGATCACGCCCGGAGTCGTTGAGCACGCGGTGCGGCGTCGATCGAAATCGCTCATTTGTCCATCGCTTCATCAGATCGCCTGAGTTAACTACAAATGCATCTGGAACATACGGTGCAGGAATCCAGTCACTCTCGATCGGACTCAGCAGTTCCAGGCCCGGAACATCAGTCAGTGGTAGCAAGGTGATGAACCCGCTGTCGGTATGTGGGGAGATATGAAACTGATTTTCGGCGAGTGTTACGTCATGCGGATAGTGTGAGGCGCGGAGAACATTCAATGCCTCATTCTGGCCGAACATCGATTCAAAGTAGTTCGGCGCAAGTTCAAGGCTTGAAGCGAAAACGGGAAGGAGTCGTCTGAACAACTCCTCTGCTGCCTCAAAGTATTCAACAAGCGTCTCCCGGAAATCAGGCAGATTGCTCGGCCACTGGTTTGTCTCTTCAATCGGGACTGGCGCGCGATCCCGCTTTATCATGAAGGCTTCAACAACATCAGCTCTGAGCGTTCCCGTGTGGTACTCCGAAGAACGCGCAACTTCTGCACCGGTATAAATATAGCCGCAGTGATGATCGTTGACCGCTAACTGCTGCTTTTCCTGATCAGGTAATGCGTGAAATCGAGCAACTTGCTTGAAAGCTCGTTCAAGTAATCCTGACGGGAAACCGTGATTAACAATGTAGAAGAAGCCGATTTCTTCCAATGCGTATCGTAGCTCGTTAGCCGCTCGGTCGAATGCCCCTTCTTTTTCAGACAGATAGTCGGCCAGATCTAGAACAGGAATGTCTTTCATGTAGCTGTGGTGCCTCCCCTTTTCAGCTGCGTGCCAAGTAGTAAAAGAAGAACAATTCCCAGAGCGGAAAGAAAAACGGCAACCTCGCCGATGGTGGCGTATTGACCTCCCAGCATGAGGATCAACGCTGAGATTCCTGGGGTAATGGTGTTACCAAGCGTTGCAGAGCCGCGTGCCGCACTGCTTAACCGACCACTGGAGACGAGGTGTGCTGCTAGTCCCAGGAAATAGGGTTGTGCAAATGTCAGCATGATCGTCGAGAGTGTGATGGATGCGATGAACATCGTAGCTGAAGTTGTGTGCGTCGTCACCCAGACGCCAATGGCGTTCAGAATCACTGCAAGGATGAGCGGGTTGATGCGCCCGAATCGTGTGCTGATAAGCGTTGCCATCACGGGGCCGGACAGAGAAATGACGGCTGCGAGCGCCAGGCCGTCCCCGATTTCGCTCGGTTGCATGCCAATCGAAAGGCCGATTTGAAAGGCGTAGAAGTAAGCGCCATTCATAGCGATGGAATACAACATGTACGTCGCACACAGGAGTAGAGACGGTAGTGTAAAAAGGTTAAAACGTCGCCTTTCTTCAGCTTCTTGGTCATCTGGTGAGTCCGTTGTCCAGGGAGTTAGCCAGAATGAGAGCACGACGACGACAGCTGCGAGGGCAGCCATCACAAGGAATACCGAACGCGGACCTTGTGATTCCAAAAGCCGAGGGACAAAGAGCAGCATCACAACCGCGGCCGCCATTGACGTGCCTGAAACGGCCACAAAAATCCTGTGCACGTTTTTCTGTTCAGAAGACACAGCCAGGGTTGCACTCAGGATGGCGCCACTGCCGATACCAGCGACGATACGTGCGATGAACAGTAACGCAGCGGTCGATGAAAAAAACGCTGCCAGATTACCCAGACAAACCAAGATAGCACCACAGACACCAATGGTTCTTCTGTTCAGGCGATGAAGCAGCGGTGACAGGACAAGCGAAGTGGTTGCCATTCCCGCTAGTTCGGCAAAAATAACGAAGCCTGCCGCACCTTCTGTTATGCCAAATATAATGACAAGGCTTCCCAGGATAAGTGGCAGGATAACAACACCCAGATCCGAGAGTGCCGTGCCGCTGAGAATAGCCGTGATAACACGCATAGTCAGATAAACAGGTCAGCAGGAGACTGAAGTTCTCCCTCGTCGACATATTGGTAACAGGTTTTAAGGTCGCGAGCCCATTCAAAGAATAGACTTTTTGTGCTGACTAGCGTGATACCCGCATTCCGAAGGCGTTCCAGACCGATATCGTGACCAATATCGGGGGACGCGGTTGCATCGGCCACAACGGCTACCCGATACCCTTCTGATGCCAGACCTAATGCAGTGTGCAGGACGCACACATCGGTTTCGAGCCCGACAACAATCGCAGTTTTCCGATCAATGGCAGCAACCTCTGCATAGATGTCCTCTTGTCCTGGGAGGCCGAACACGTTTTTGTCGTACTCACGAACACTCTGGGGAAGCATGTCGAGAATCGCTTGAGTGGTTCGGCCGCGGTTCGCGATTTCTTCAGCGGTTACCACAATCGGAATTTCCATCCATTTGGCGACAGCGATCAACCAGCGGATGCGCTCAACAACCCGATTTGCTACTGGCTGACCCAGCTTCTGCAGAAACGAATCCTGAACGTCGATGACAATCAGGATCGAGTCACTTTTGTCCAGTAATGAATAGTCTTCTGCCACCTGTAGCCTCGTCAACATTTTATTACGCATACCCTACAGCGGAAGTGGAACTAGACGTAATAGCAAGAAATACCTAGTTTGCAATGTCTGTGCTATGGATGGTCGTGCTATATTTACTTCACGATGGCGAGTTTGATTGAAGATACCAAGCGCTCAGCGGTTCAACCTGAAGAAGGTTTTTTGGCGAACCTGTCTCGCTCGATTGCGGACTTAATCGAGGCAGACAATCTGCAGGACTTCTTTGGGCGGCTATCCTCACTGCTGAATGGTTTGATTACCTTTGACTACCTTATCGTGTACCAGTTTGAAGCCGGGCATGAGGCGAAATTGCTTTATTGCAATATTGACCGGGAAGTTTTGCTTTCTCACATGGCACACTACCAAGCCGGACTCTATCTGCTAGATCCCTTCTATGTAGCAGCGATCACTAATCATCAGCAGGGTGTGTATCGAATCGATCAGGTAGCACCGATGGAGTTTGAAGCATCCGAGTACTACAACGCTCACTACAAGCAAGTGACGATATCCGATGAAGTGCGTTACCTCATCCAGATTGATGAAAGCCGATGGGCGCACATCTTTGTCGAGCGAGACGTTAGCCACCCACCATTTTCCGGAGATGACTTTTACAAGCTAACAAGTCTGGAGCCATTAGTCCGTTCTCTCGTCGTACGACGGTGGGAACGGCTCTATACAAAAGGCTCGCAGCCTCAGCAACTCAAAGAACCATTGAATCTGGGCATCAGGAGCTCAATCAGCAGATTAGGCGATTCAGAACTGACTAAGCGGGAAATTGATGTCGTGGAGTTAGTACTCAAGGGACATGCTTCCAAGTCGATTGCGGACCACCTCTGTATCTCTGAGGGTACGGTGAACAATCACAAGCGCAATCTGTATGCGAAGCTTGGTATCAAATCTCAAGGACAGTTGTTCAATGTTTTCCTGTCGGAGCTATTCGGATAGCTACCGGTGCTCCAATTTCATTACCCTTACCTATTAACTTTTTGCTATATCAACTAGCGCGCATTTCATTAGTCTATGTGTATGAATAGCTCCCTGTACATTGCAGACACGCTAGTTACGATGAATCCGGGCAACGACGTGCTGTGTGATAGCGCTGTGTTGGTTGAGCGAGGTGTCATCGCGGATATTGGCCCTCGGGATGTGCTGGTAGGTCGAAACCCGCACGCAGAAGTCGTTCAGCTTGAAAACTGTCTTTTGATGCCAGGCTTGATCAATACCCACTGCTACTCAGGCTTGTTGTGCGGCACAGCGGAAGGTCTGCCCGTCTGGGACTGGCTCCAACAGTACATTGATCCCATGCATCGAGTATTGCTCCCTGAGGAAGCGGCATTGGCGTCCCGACTTTGTTATGCTGAAGCCCTGTTATCAGGGAACGACAATTGTTGACATGTGGCGTTACATGCATGGTAGCGCGACTGCTGCGAAAGAATTGGGCATACGCTCCATGTTGGTGCCTTATGTTGCAGAACATCCAGATCACGATTATTTCGAGACGCTCGATACCAATGAGGCGCTGATCAAGGAGTGGCACGGGGACGCGCAAGGGCGCATAAACGTTTGGGTTGGCCTCGAACATCTGTTCTATGCAGAGCCAAATGCATTAACCCGCATCAGTGATCTCTGTCGTGACTATCAGGTTGGCTTTCATACGCATAGCAATGAAAGTCGATTTGATGTTGAGATGACGTTAAAACGATATTCAGCCCTTGCTGGAGAGGCGTGACCGATGGATTGAGCGCTCGGGTTTATCTATCAATGAGCTCGATCAGTGAGAAACAATGATGAACGTAGTAGATGAAGATTTACAAAAGATACACGAGACAATAGCGCTGTATCATGATGCCCACTATTACGCGGATATCGAAAAGCTTGAACAAGCGTTTCATGACGAAGCACAGATCGTCGGGCACTATCACGGCGATTCTTTTGTTACTAAACGCGATGACTATAAAGATGTGCTAACGGCAGAATCACCACCAGCGTCGCAGGATGAACCTACTTACATCAAGGTATTAGCGATCGACAGAACTGACACAACATCATTTGTGAAGCTTGAGAGTCTGATGCGAGGCGATGTATTCATCAGCATGCTGACTCTGTGGAAGTCTGCGTCGGGTGACTGGCAAATTATCTCTGGTGTGTTTCACGTCGAATCTTCAGAGAGTTAGCTGGTGTCTGAGGTCGTGGATTGAGGAATCGAAGTCACTCCAGGAGAGTCGGTGCGAATTCCCAGAGAGTTACAGGAACTTAGTCAGAACGAGCTTTCTGAGCTGACATCGATTCCTCAATCCACGATTTCAGCGATAGAACGAGAGCGTATCAATTTGGGTGTCGAACGAGCCAAGATTCTTGCGCGTGCGCTCCGTTGCCATCCTGCCGTTTTGGTGTTTCCCGGTTGGGACATTGATGCTGAGGTAGCGGCATAACATGCAGTTGCAGCCGCAATTACGCCTCCCGCTCCATTGCTCGGCCATAGCAAGCCGTCACGCATATTGCATTCGCAATCTGCGCGCCAACTCGCTACGCCGCTTAACTGGGTGTTAGGCATCATTCCTCTCATTGAGAATATCAATAATCACGGCTTCGGCTTTTTCCGCTTTCCTGGGATTGTTCGCGCGATGCGCCCGCAGCTCCAATAATGCCTTCCAAAGGCCCCATCCTTGCCCTCGAACCCAAGTGGCTTTGTCAGCTTTCAGTTCGGCACAGAACGCATCCCTGCTTGATCCGGAGAAGAGCGTCCATGCGATAGTTGTGTCGCAGGCCGGGTCTCCCGCAGCCAGTTGTCCAAAGTCGATCACGGCGCAAAGTCGTCCATCGTGCACGAGTAGGTTACCAATCGCGATATCCCCGTGGATCCATACGGGTGGCTGATCCCATGCTGCCTTTAGCGCCGATTCCCAGGTCGAGGTCGCCGCCTGAGTATCTATTGTATCTTTCAGCGCCTCTATGCACTCGAGGGTTTCCGAGTCATACACTGACAACTCTCCGCCTCGAAAGAAGTTGTCTTGTCCCGGCTGGGGTGCACTGGTCGCATCAATTGTTTGCAAGGCATTCAAAAAGCCAGCAACGTCTTTCGCAAATTCATCCAAATCAGAAATACCCTCGATGGAAGCGTTGTCGCCTTGAAGCCACTTGTTTATGGACCACGACCATGGGTATCCCAGCCCCGGATTACCTCTTCCAAGAGGCACAGGAATTGGTAGTGGGAGATGTGGTGCGATTTTGGGGAGCCACTCATGCTCGGTAATGATGTGTTTTGCATACCACTTACTACTCGGCATTCGGACGCTCATTTCATCGCCAAGATGGAACGTTCTGTTGTCGTGTCCATCGATCTCGACCGGGCTTATTTTGAAATTTGCCCATTGGGGAAATTGGGCTGCGATTAACTGCCTCACGAGAGATACATTGATGTCCACTTTGTCCATGCCTTGGTGCCTAACATCCCGTTAAGCGGTGCAGCTGCCTGGCGCTGGGGATGCATACGCGAGCCAAATGACAGCTAGATGCGTCCGAGCGAAGCGACTTGAACTCTATGTTAGGCGGCAACGCTAAAGTCTCCCGAGCTCAGAGAGTGAATATGCAAGGAGTATCGTCGACAACACACAGGCGAATGACCGCACGTGATTCCAATTCGTCCATTGAGTTAGGTAATCTCTCCAAAGACAACGTCCTTCATCTGTTGCCGCATCAGCTTGCTCCAAGAGGTCGTTTAGAGGGACATTGAATAATCCAGTTGAGAGAACGCAAGCAAAAATATATATAGCGGCTGCGGCAATGATATATAGCCAAGGCTTGACTAATGCATAGGCGACAAACCCGGATACTGCCGCTAGAACTGCGGTTCCTAAGAACACCAATAAGAAGCTTGGGGTTAAGATGGTACGGTTGATCGCCTGCATTGCTTGCATTCCGTTCGCAGGATCCAGTGAACCAAGTGCTTTCATCATGAACGTTGAGAAAGAAACAAAGAGACCTGCCATCATCCCACTGCCTAAACAGGATAAAATTAGCATCCATCTTAGCAGTTCATTGGGACTCTCCATGACGTCTAACACCCTGTTAAGCAGCTCAGTGAGTTGGCGTGCAGATTGCGAATGCAATATGCGCGGCGACTTACTTCGACCGAGCGATGGAGCCGTAGGCGGAGGAACGGCTTCAACTGATTGTTATGTGGCCTCAGGTACATTACCTGATAATAGCGCGTGGAAGGAATAACGGCTATCGGCCAGAAGCCGACGTTCGCGACTCTCATTTTCGACCCAATCGAGTAGTTAGGAGTGTGGTGTCCTGGCTAGAAATGGCCAAGGCAGCTTTCAGGCCATAGCGGCATGGGGATACCTTTATCTCAATGGAGTAGGCGACGAGCTAAGTATCGGTAAAAATAGAAAACTCCCAGCTCTTTTCCGCAAATCGTCCCGCGCTCAATAAAGGCTGACCGAGTAGTTCGCTGTAGCTCTGAAGTGCCCAGTGAGTCCTCTTGGTTGATGCGAGCGAGTGCTTTTTGTGTCGCGACTCCGCGTGCCACGTGATCGTCGATGGGATCCAAGATGCTCTTGTCCAGAGCCATGCCGGTAAACACCCAGGTTCGATCAATAGACTCAGGCACAAACGACAGCCAATTTGCTCCGTTCGGTATGAGACAGCACCACCATACTTTCTTCTTAGAACCCCAAGTAACGTCCTCCGGATATAACTCCCCGTTTTTTGTGGGATGCCATTCTTTGGCGAGTTGAGGGCTCCTTGACCGTAAACTATTTGGCAGAAATGTGGTTAATTCGTCCTCTACCCTATATTATTAGCTAGGTCATAGGCTTATATGAACCGGTTAGAAAAGGGGTGGTTTAATCACAGATGGAGCTAGGTCGCTGATGGCCGGGACTGCAGATGATTCAGGAATTGAATAGAACTATCGTGAATCAAAATAGCACTGCAACACTATCCTTCGCTGCGAAGATTGATTTGAACAGGTCAATCAGGTTGTCAGGGAAGTCTTGTTGCTGGCTTTTGCTCTTTTGTATGAGTCTGTCCGCAGCTTCTCCCTTAGAGGTTCAAGTACTCAATGCCGATGGTCAGGCAGTCGGCGGTTTCGTCGTTTATCTTCAAGCCAGGAATACGCCCAGTGCAACTGAGGCCCCTCAATCAGGGCCGACCATTAAACAAGAGGACAAGACTTTTTCCCCCTATATTACGGTGATGCAGAAGGGCTCCGATATCTTATTTACCAATTTGGATGATATCACCCACCATATTTATTCGGTTGCTGGCTCCTCGAGTTTTTCTTTTAAGCTTAGACTAGGCGCAACGAAATCAGATCTTGATATTAGCCAAACCGGTGTGTTTGGCATGGGATGTAATCTGCATGACTGGATGACAGGATATCTGTTGGTAGTTGATACCCCGTACTTTGCAATGACTGATTCGGATGGCAAGACTACCCTACAAGTTGATTCTCCCGGACAGTATCGTGTTATAGCCTGGCACCCACAGATGAATGAACAGTTGGAGCAGCAAATAACACTGCCCCTAGCATCAACCTTGACATTAAAGCTTAGACGTAAGATGGCTGAAATTCCCTTGCAGAAACCAATTGATGATTTCGACTTTCTGGAGCGATATTAATAGGCGAGATAAATGAAGAGTTTGCAATCCAAGATATTCTTTTTATTTGTAATTTTATTATTGTTGGTACAGGCCGTGTCCCTGTGGACTGTTTATAGTGCAACCGAGCAACACGAACTACAGCAAGTAGAACATCAACTGGGCAATGCAAAAAAAGTATTTCAGACTGAATTTAAAAACCGTAATTATTACCTTGCGGCATTTGCCGAAACAGTCGCGAAGGACTTTGGCCTCAAGCAGGTTTTCCAAGAAGATACACGAAGTTTTTTGGTGGCATTAAATAACCATAGGAAAAGAATTGATGCAGATTTAGCTATTGCCATTGCGGTGGATGGCCTGATTACTGCTCAATTAGTGAAACTCTTGGATGACAATGGGGAATACAGGGTGCGAGTAGGGCCCGAACAAGCGCATCCCTTTCGCTTTACATCTTGGCTCGAACTTTCTGAGAATGCACATCTATATCCACTGGAAAACAATTTCTTTCAGTTTAACCTGGCACCTCTGAAAAGCGGATCTGTGATTATTGGTTGGGTGGGATTTGGCTTTCACATCAATCAGCAATTGGCGGAACGCTTTACTGATTTAACCGGGCTTAAAACGGATTTTGCGATGGGTGTGGGCGGGCAATGGCAACTGATCGCAACCGCAGAAAGTAACCTCACTCCTCAACAGATTTTAGAAGAGACGCAATTAATCAATAAAATTATGGATGATGATCAAGCCTTCCAGGTTATTGCAGCTAAACATCGGTTGGGAACAGTAGAGAAACAGGAATTGGTCATGGTCATGTACGGGGTGCGAGACGATTTTCTAGCTGCCATCAGGCAACGCTGGAAAGAGTTACTATTTTTGGCCCTGTTGATGCTCGGAATTTCTCTGGTCGGTGCGTTAGTCATTGCGAAAAATATAAGTCAGTCGATAAAAATACTGGTTAAACAGACCCGCTACATTGCCAGTGGAAACTATGATCAAAGTGTCAGTGTAGGGGGAGGCGAAGAGCTGGAGCAATTAGCTTATGAAATTAACCAGATGCAACTCGCCGTAGTTAGTCGCGAACGTACCATTTCTCATCAGGCTTACCATGACCCGCTAACTGACCTGCCTAACCGCAATCGATTGGTTCTGGAACTAGACGAATGGATTGCTGGCGGCTGTCGCAGCGCTTGCCTTTTTCGTTTGAGGGTACGCAGAGTAAAAGATGTCAATGACAGCTTTGGCCAAGAATTTGGAGATAAGGTTGTTAATGAGGTTGGAAAGCGGTTAGCCCAGGTTGCTCAGTCTGATAGGCTCTTTCACCTGGGAGGCAGTGAGTTCGTATTGTTGTACGAAGATGTCAGCGAATCGAACATCAAATTGCGGCTTGATGCCATAGAACAGATTATGGAACCTATCTATAAAAATCAGAGCGTCGCCCTGCATATTGAACTCCAAATCGGGGTTTCTCTGTATCCACAGCACGATCGTGTCTCATCAGGCCTATTGCAAAAAGCAGGCACAGCATTGCGAATGGTTCAATCAGACGGTGAGCAACATTTTATGTATAACGCCTCACTGAGCTCCGCTACAGTCGACCGGTTTCGACTCATCAATGAGCTCAAAACAGCGATCGAACAGGATCAGCTTACTCTGCATTATCAGCCCAAGTTGAGTTTAGCTGACAATCATATTGGACAAGTTGAAGCTTTAGTGCGTTGGCAGCATCCCGAGCGTGGTCTGATTTCACCGGACAAATTTATCATGATCGCCGAACAAACTGGACAGATCAATGCTCTGACCCGCTGGGTATTGAACTGTGCCGCAAAGCAATGTCAGGACTGGTTGAAACAGGGGATATCATTGAATATCGCAGTGAATATTTCCGCTGAAAATCTCAAAGATAACAATTTCTACCCGCTCGTTATGGATACGCTACGCCTTCACCAATTAGGCCGTAGTGCCATTTCGCTTGAGGTGACAGAAAGCGCTGTGGTAGAAGACCCGGAATCTGCAATTGCCCTGCTTACTCGTTTTGAGCAGCAGGGAATCGGCCTTTCAATTGATGACTATGGCACAGGATACTCATCCTTAGCACAGCTAAAACGATTGCCGGTTAGTGAACTGAAAATTGACAAGGCCTTCATCCAAAAACTGTTGCTGGATAAAATTGATGAGGTGATTGTCAGCTCAACCCTTGAACTGGCTCACAAAATGAACTTAACGGTTGTGGCCGAAGGTGTCGAAGATGAAGCGACGCTACAGTGGCTCAAAGCAAACGCCTGTCAAGTGGCCCAAGGTTATTTTATCTGTAGGCCGAAACCGGCAGATGAGCTGATCGAATGGTTGGTGAACAGTGCCTATTTTGGATCCGATAAAGCGGCAAAGGCATGACAAAATGGATACCCCTGTCGGCCCTTCTGGTGATTTTCGCCAGCCAAGCAACCGAACATCGAGTTCGCGGTCTATTGGATCTGAGATTCAGTGTTAGTGACAGCATTGAAAGCTACGTTAACGGCGGGTATGGCAAGTTCCGATTTAATGATGGCGATCAATTATCGTTGGCCCAGGGCACGCTGATCTATAACGCCGATTGGGAAAATAACCTCAGCGTTCATATCGTCGCAAATGCTTATATGGACAATATTAGTGACACCATCGGTTTAACTGAAGCCTATCTCCAATATAAAGGATTACCTTCACCGCAAGGGTTCAGATTTCAGTTGAAAGCCGGAATGATCTATCCGAAAGTGTCTATGGAGAACATCACAACTGGATGGTCGTCTCCCTACACCTTGAGTTATTCCACCATCAACAGTTGGATTGGTGAGGAAGTTCGTCACAACGGCTTCGAAGCCAGTCTTACTCGCCTGGGTAAAATCAGTGGCCACAAGCATGATATCACTGTGTCCGCTGCATTATTTCAGGGAAATGACCCTACGGGCGCGATGCTCGCCTGGCATGGCTGGGTCCAAAGCAGCCGCCAATCTCTGCGCCACGAGAAACTGCCGCTACCTGAATTGGAACCTCGATTCGTGCCTGATGCATCAGACCCGTTCCTGGAATTGGATAATCGAACAGGATATCACCTTAGTGCGAACTGGCGATGGCATAACAAAGGAAGACTGTTAGCCGGCTATTACGACAATAATGCCGATCCGACTGTCGTGGAAAACGGTCAGTGGGCCTGGGAAACCCGCTTTGCGCATCTGGGGGTTAAATGGCAGTTCACTGATAATCTGGAGTTAATAGCGCAATATTTAAAGGGTGATACACTTATGAAATCGGGTTGGAGCGGCAACGATTTGGTCTACAACGACTATCACAGCGCCTATGTTATGCTGAGTAAGAAGTGGCGACAGCAAAGATTGACAGTGCGTATCGAAGAATTCTCCGTGACGGACAATGATGAGATCAATGCAGACAATAATCAGGAAAATGGTGAAGCAGCAACCATTAACTACAGCTATCGATTAGGAAAGCATTGGTGGATGCAAATAGAATACAACTGGATTCACAGCGATCGGCCTTCCCGTATTTATCAAGGGGCCAGTCGAAGGTTAACGGAGCAGCAGGGGCAATTTGCAGTGCGTTACTTTTTTTGAGCTAAAAATACAGCGATGAAGATGGTAGCTACGGGTGGACTTGAACCACCGACCCCAGCATTATGAATGCTGTGCTCTAACCAGCTGAGCTACGTAGCCATACCATGAGAAGCTGCGAATTTTGCTTGGTCACCACGATCATGTCAAGGCAACCGGTCGAGTCAGCAGCAAAAACCTCTTACCTCAACATCACATTACCGCTTAACCTCAATCTGCCTGTGATAACAGGTAGGCTTGAAGTTCTTGCTTTATTCGCGGTGCGAGCAGATACAGGCCGACAAGATTAGGAATAGAAACCAGAAAGACAAGTGCATCTGAAATCTCGATCACAGATTTCAAGTCGATGGTGCTGCCGATCACAATAAAACCTAAAAAAGCTAGTTTAAATATAAGCCCTGATATCTCAGACCGCCCAAGCAGGTATTCCAAGGCAATAAGGCCGTAATAAGACCAGGCCAGCATGGTAGAAAAAGCAAACAGCGTTGCGATAATACTCAGTAACATCGAGGAACCCGGTATCGCGGTCTCGAAAGCCCGCGAAGACATTTCAATACCACTTAAGCCACTGGTCGCCTCACCTGGCAGGATCACCAATACCACAATCACCAATGAGGTCATTGTACAAACTACCACTGAGTCAATAAAAGGTTCCAACAACGCCACCATACCCTGGCTCACCGGCTGATCCGTCTTGGCGGCAGCATGGGCAATCGCAGCTGATCCAAGTCCGGCTTCATTGGAAAACACAGCTCGTTGAAAGCCAATGATGATGGCACCTACGATACCGCCATTGACGCCCGAGGCGGTAAAAGCTTCGGATACAATCAGCCTCACCGCATCATCCAGGAGCTGGATGTTAAGACCCAGCACGACTATGACCATGAGCAGATAAATCAGCAACATCAGCGGTACCAGTCGCGACGTCACGGCGGCAATACTCTTCAAACCACCAATAATCACCAGTCCGGTTGCAAAAGCCAGCAGCAGTCCAATCACAAGATTGGCGTATTGGAAGTCCAAGTCACCCAGTTGAGCGGTCAAAATAACCGCCGCCTGATTCGACTGGAACATATTCCCAATGCCAAAACATCCGACTACCAGACAAGCCGCATAAAAACCGGCCATCACCCTGCCAAGCCTAGGCCTGCCTAACTCCGCCAGACCCTCCCTTAAATAGAACATGGGACCACCGGCAACCGTACCGTCTGGATGCGTTCGACGATACAAGGTCCCGACTGTACATTCACAAAATTTAGTCGACATCCCCAGAAAGCCAGCAACGGCCAACCAGAATGCCGCTCCAGCGCCACCCAGAGATATTGCGATGGCAACACCGGCAATATTACCAATGCCAACCGTTCCGGAAACAGCCGTTGTCAGCGCCTGGAAATGAGAGATTTCGCCTCCAGTTGTTGACGTGTCGGATTTCTTTTTGGTCATCAAGCCGACGGCAATGCGAAAACCCCGGATGTTGATAAAATTAAGGTAGACCGTAAAAAACAGTGCTCCCATTACCAGCCAGAGCACGATTAACGGTATCTCATAACCGAAAATACTGGCTTTAAAAAATACAATGGATGACAAGCTTGCCGCCAGCAGGCTTATGTTCACTTCTAAATATTCCAGCATGAAAGATCTTCTTTGTAGGTGATTAAATTTTTAGTTGAAGCAATGTTCTAAGTGACTTCGAGCGAATTTAGCAACCCGCTCCTGATAACCGCAAACCCCCTCTACCTCTACCCCTGCCCCTAGTTAAATGGCCTGGCCCAGCGCTCTGGTTTAATTCTTCTCGCCAAGGTAAACCGTTTCCCCCCGGGCAATGGTTCTTACCACTTCTATTTTAAGTAAATCCGATGGCGATACCATTAACGGGTTTTTTGACAGAATGACCAGGTCGGCTTGTTTCCCCACCTGAATACTACCTTTGTTATTTTCTTCGAAATACTGGTAAGCAGCATTTATAGTTACGGCTTTTAAAGCTTCATACACTGATATTTTCTGAGCCGAACCGAGCGTCTGACCACTGCGGGTCAGTCGGTTAGCTGTTGCCCACACCAATCGCAGCATATCCGGTGGGACCACCGGCGCATCATTATGAACCGTAAACAAAATATCCTTTTTAAGGCTACTCGCAGTCGGGCTAATTCTACTGGCTCGCCTCAGACCCAGGACCGAATCACGGTGCCAATCTCCCCAGTAAAAGGTATGCGCAGAAAAATAGGATGGAATCACCTTCAGCTCGGCAAACCGGTCCAATTGATCTTCACGGACCGTCTGCGCGTGAATCATCACCGTTCGATGATCAGGCAGGTGGTCTGCACTCAGACCGCGCTCTAATGCATTAAGGAAAAGATCAGCAGCAGCATCACCATTGGCATGCGCGAGTATCGGCGTTTCAGCAGCAATAAATTGTGCAAAAAGTGCATCCACGGCTTTTTCCGGCATCACCGGGTAGCCCCTGTAGTCCACCGCTTTACCCTGCGGAGGGACCTCATAGGGCTCAGTAAGATACGCTGTTTTACCCTGCGGTGACCCGTCCAGGACCATTTTAATACCACCCACCCTGAATCCATTAATATAGTTTCTGCTATGAATTACCTTCAAGCCCGGTTCAAGCAGATCTTTTTCCTGTACTCGTCGGAAAGCAACCACATCGATAGGAAAGGGTTTAGCCTGGCTCGCAGCTTCAAACAGGCCAATGGACGCGGCCGAGGTGCCGCCATCCTGGGCCGTCGTGATGCCATAACTGGCATAGGCTAGAAGACCTTTATGTAATTCATCCAATGGATTCTCACTCGGCACCTGAAACCGATGTACCGCGTAAGTCGCTGATTCCTCGAGTACGCCGTTGGGCTTCTGGCTATTTGGGAACCGCCTGATCACACCACCGGGAGGGTTTTCCGATGCCTCATTGATGCCCGCCAATGCCAATGCACGGGAATTTACTGCCGCCAGGTGACCTGACACATGCATTAACAAAATGGGATGCGTCCTGGAAACCGGGTCAAGGTCCTCTATAGTGGGGTGCCGGCCTTCTTCCAGCAAAGAATCGTCGTACCCCATCCCGACTATCCATTCATCATCAGCGAGTTCTCTGGCCTGGATATGAGACTTGAGTATCTGCCGCAGGCTCGCCATATTTTCGGCTGGGCCGACCGGTGGTGACGCCACGTTAGCCATACCAGCGACGCTGGCGTAAAAAGATAAATGCCCATGAGCATCTATAAAACCTGGCAGCAATGCTTTTTCACCCAACGCTATAGTCGATTCAGCCTTGCCCTGCCAGTCCCTGGCATCACCAACGAATACAATCTTATCGCCTTTAACTGCGACCAGGTTAACCACAGAATCGGTGTCACTCAGAGTGACGATGTGCTCACCGCGGAAGACAACATCTGCATCCAGGGTTGATCTATTAACCGGGTTGAAACCATCCTCATTTCCGGCACTAGCTAAGACAGATTGGCTTGAAACACCGATTAACAGGCTGACCAAACACAAGATAGGATATTTCATAAACGCTCTCATTATCATTACCATCACGATCATGCCATGCTGGAACAATTACGCCAAACCGTATAGATCCACATCAGTTCAATCCAGAGAAAAACCCTGTTGCCAGAACAGGGGCACGCTTGCAGACAATCACTCGCATCGCCCAGGTAATCAGGAGATTAAATAGAAATCCTTGGCAAAATATTCTAGGAGAACTGGTGATAAACTAATTCAACACCTGCCAATCAACCACTCAAGACGATTTACCTAACCTGACCAATAAAATGCGGTTGGTGCTGGTCTGGTGAATCAGCAGATCACCCTTCCGGGTGGGTCGCATATGCCTGACGATACCCGCATGGATATTGCCCGATGGAATCGCCCAACTCTGAAAAGTCTCTGTCTGCGGGTCAAACCGTACCAGCGGGTCTGGCCTGACACCGGATTCGTTATACCAGACAATATCATCTACCACAGCCAGTGCATAAGGGTGCGATTTCGGCCCACTGGGTGAAGGCCATTCCTTGACTTCACCATTTGCCGGGTTGAATCGCCCTAACCGGCCCTGGGACGAATTGACGTACCAAATCAAGCCATTGCTGGCAATATCCAGACGCCGAACCGTGGTCTCAGGAATGGGCAGTTTATATTCTGTCAGGCGCATGGTTTCCGGGTCGACCTTAATCAGGCAATTGCTACCATTGCAGGCAACCCATAGTGCACCCTTGCCGTCAACCTTGATCCCATAAGGCCTGGACCTCGGTGTCGGTGCAGTGACCAGTTTTATGTCACCGGTATCAGGATCAAGACGCCCAATCATATTGCTTTGCTGTAACGTAAACCACAAACTGCCTTGAGCATCAAAAACAGCTGTATGGGGGTCTCTGGCGGCTGGATCGGGCATATTGTAAACAACAATCTCACCTGTCGATGGATCCAGTTTGCCTATGGAACCATTCTTGTTGCCGGTATACCAGGGGATGCCATCCTCATCCAGCGTAACACTGTGGGGCATGGCATTGTCCGGCAGCGGATACTCTTTCATCGCACCGCTGATGGGATCAATACGGCCCATCAAATTACCGGACTGTCCAACCCACCAGATAGCCCCGTCAGGCCCTTCAGCAGGATCCCGAGAACGCTGCCCAAGGGTCGGAACCTGCCACTGCTCAAACTGAATCTCGAAGCTGCCGGGTACCAGCGTTGAGGCACGGTTTTTACCCGGCGGATAATGCTTTGATAGGTAAGCCAGCACATCAGCCTCCAGGTCAGGCATAACCGAGAGGTCAATCATGGTGCTGATCAACTCCCGCCATCCTTCGTGGGTGTACCCCGAACTCCGCGAGATCATGCTGAGCCGGTGACAGGCAATACAAGTGCTTTCAATCAGATTCTTGTTGGGGTCATCGGCCAGGTCGTTGGCGACATTCTGGCTATACGAGACAGCCGGTATCAAGCCTACAAGACAAGCCCCTAAAAACAGTGAAACTAGTTTGTTAACCATAGCCTTTCCTCCTACTCAGCCAGTAGCTGTACCCAAAAACAATAAAGCACCTGGAAATTCATGTCTAGAAACATTGCAAGGGGGTGGTTAACGCCTTTTCACTCTGATTGGATCAATGCGCGGCCTGTTCAAGCGTCAACGCCTGGATAGCACTCGTCAGCGTTTCATGACCAAAAAATGCTTCGCTTTAACTACAACCAGCTAAATCAACTTCGTCATGGGAGAGCCGAATCACACCCGGTAACATTCCGGAGGAATCGGGCTAAAACGATCATCTGGCTCAGAAAGCCCAGGCAGGACCAGGAAAACTACTGGCGAGGCCCTGTCAGAACCGGAGCTTAGGTCCTGCTACTCAAGGGAGGCTATAGGAGGAGCCGATACAAGGCAAGCAAGACCCAGACTTTATACATTAAACCGAAAGTGAATAACATCACCATCCTGAACCCGATATTCCTTACCTTCTAGGCGCCATTTCCCTGCCTGCTTGGCACCTGCCTCGCCTTCACTACTGATAAAATCTTCATAGCTAACCACTTCTGCGCGAATAAACCCTCGCTCGAAATCAGTGTGTATGACCGCGGCAGCCTTAGGCGCCGGCGCCTGCTGCTGTACTGTCCATGCCCTGACTTCTTTCTCTCCGGCGGTAAAATAGGTCTGTAAGCCTAACAACAGATACCCAGCTCGTATCACCCGATCAAGACCGGGTTCATTCATACCCAGTTCCTGTAGGAATTCAAGCTTCTCGTCGTCCTGCAACTCGGCTATCTCAGCCTCTAACTTATTGCAGATAGTCACTACCTGAGCATTTTCCTGGTCGGCAATACGCTGCACGGTGGCCAGCATCGGGTTATCCTGGGTGTCCGTATCGTCAACATTGGCAATGTAAAGTACCCGCTTCATGGTTAACAAATGGAGCGTTTTTAGAAGCGCTTCGTCTTCGGAGCTCAATTTAAGGGTTCGAGCAGGCAGCCCCTTATCAATATGTTCCTGAATGGCTTCAAAAACCTGCAACTCGATAGCCGCCTCTTTATTGCCACTCTTGGCGATACGCTGAACCCGGTTAATGGCTTTTTCGATAGTCTCAAGATCCGCTAACTGTAGTTCAGTATTAATAATTTCAATATCCCTGGCGGGATCAATTGAATCTTCAACATGAACTACGTTGTCATCTTCGAAACAGCGAACAACGTGTGCAATTGCATCCGTTTCCCGAATGTTGGCTAGAAATTGATTACCCAGGCCTTCTCCTTTTGAGGCCCCTTCAACCAGCCCCGCGATATCAACAAATTCCATCGTCGTTGGAACAACCCGCTGTGGACTAACAATAGCAGCCAGTGCATCCAAACGTGGATCAGGCATGGGAACGATCCCTGAGTTTGGTTCAATGGTACAAAACGGGAAATTTTCCGCTGCGATTCCGGCCTGCGTCAGGGCATTAAACAAGGTCGACTTACCCACATTCGGAAGACCAACAATTCCACACTTAAATCCCATATTTACTCCGAAGCTTTCGCAGCAGATGCCTTTTGTTCTGGTGTCGCTGATGTGTGCAGCTTTTTAAGCGCTTCTTCCCAGCGGCCCAGCGATAACGCTGGAACAATGTCCAAAACTTCCGCAAGGGCTCCATCAACGGCCGCTCTCTCATTAGCAGCGGGTTTGCTGAGCACATGCGATGTCACCTGTTTTTTGTTTCCCGGATGGCCAATTCCAATACGTAACCTCTGGAATGATTGATCACCGGCGAGATGGCGAGCAATATCCTTCAGACCATTATGCCCCGCTAATCCTCCGCCCTGTTTTAAACGAACGGTCCCTGCGGGAAGATCCAACTCATCATGAGCAACTAAAACCGATGCAGCCGGGATTTTAAAAAAATGGCACAGCGCACCGACGGCCTTACCACTTTCGTTCATAAAGGTATTGGGTATAAACAACCGGAATTCGGCGCCATCTACATTGACGATGGCTTGCCTGCCGAAAAACTTCTTTTCCTCTTTAAAGGACACACCCACTTCTCTGGCAAGCATTTCCACAAACCAGATACCCGCATTATGACGGGTACCTGAATACTGTGCACCTGGATTACCCAGACCAACGATGAGCATTAGGCTCATAGATAGTTACTCAACCCATGCGGGTTTATTCTTCGCCTTCATCTTCTGTATCACTATCTGTCTCTGCTTCACTGTCTTCTTCGTCAGCGACATCGGCTTCATCTGCCTCAGCACGCTTGTTAATGTTGACCGAGGCGACCACTTGATCGTAATCAGCACCGTGACTCAAGGCAGGGATAGTGACGCCTTCTGGTAAAATCAGCTCACTCATGTGGACTGCTTGACCTAACTCAAGTTCAGCTAAATCTACTTCAATATATTCCGGCAGCACGCCCGGCAAACAACTGATTTCAACCTGGGCCATGTTATGAGATATCTGGCCACCGCCTATTTTCACACCAACACAGATCTCTTCATTGAGGAAATGCAAGGGCACTTCAACAGAGATCAGTTGATCCATCTGCACTCGTAAGAAGTCGGCATGCATAATTCGAGGCTTTGCAGGATGACGCTGTAAATCCTTAATGATGGCAGACTGTTTTTCACCATCAATCGTTATTGTTAAAACATGCGAAAAGAAAGCCTCGTTTTCACAGGCCTTGGCAAGATCTTTATGCGCCAGGGTCAACGGTTGTGGTTCTCTTCCTGCCCCGTATATCACGGCAGGGATGTGATCAGCCTTACGACGCAGGCGGCGGCTCGCACCTTTCCCCATGTCTGTTCTCAGCTTGGCACTTAACTCGAAGTCAGCGGCCATAGTTAGCTCCTTAAATTGACAGAACGCTGCGACCACGCCCTGCTATTGTGATGCCCGGATTGGGCTTTAAAAAAGTGCCGGTTGAATGCGCTTGGCAAACAAAGCACTTAATGATTCTTCGTTACTGATCCGGCGAATAGATTCTGCTAGTTCATCCGCAACACTAAGCTGCCTGATACCCGGTACAGCACAGGCCTCCTCAGACAAAGGAATGGTATCAGTGACTACTAATTCATCCAGCGACGAACCGCTTAAATTTTCCAGCGCGCGTCCCGAAAGTACCGGATGAGTGCAATAGGCAATGACCTTGGTGGCACCTTCTCTCTTCAGCGCATCTGCTGCAGCGCACAAAGTGCCTGCTGTATCGACCATATCGTCTACCAGAACACAGGTTCGACCAGCAACATCTCCAATGATATGCATGACCTCAGACTGGTTAGCTTCAGGTCTTCGCTTATCAATAATGGCTAGATCAGCGTCGTTTAATAACTTGGCCATAGCCCGGGCTCTTACCACGCCACCAACATCCGGTGAAACAATCATCACGTCAGTGTAAAGCCCCGCTTCGACCTGTTTTTCTATGTCCAGGAGTAACACCGGGGTGGCATAGATATTATCCACCGGCACATTAAAAAAACCCTGGATCTGGTCGGCGTGCAGATCAATGGTCAGCACCCGATCAATCCCGGCACTGGTCAGCATGTCTGCAACAACTTTGGCAGTAATAGGCACTCTTGAAGATCTGACTCGACGGTCCTGCCTGGCGTAACCAAAATAAGGAATCACAGCGGTAATACGTGCAGCAGAGGCTCTATGCATGCAATCTACCATGACAATCAGTTCCATCAGATTATCATTCGTTGGCGCGCAAGTTGGCTGGACAATAAAAACATCTTTACCGCGGACGTTTTCAATTATCTCAACGCTGACCTCTCCATCACTGAAGCGGCCTACGTCGGCATCCCCCAAATCAATCCTTAATCTATCGGCGACCCTGTCCGCCAACGCAACATGGGCATTTCCAGTGAAGATCTTAAGCTCGGCCACGCGAGTGTCCCCAATTTAGGATTGTAAGAATGGCTGGGGTGGAGGGACTCGAACCCCCGCATGCAAGGATCAAAACCTTGTGCCTTACCAACTTGGCGACACCCCAATCCCTTAAATAGATATCATTTATTCACGTTTTTACTCGATAGTTTTGCAATTCCCCATGCAAACTACTGGAGCTTAACGAAGGTATTAAATACCCGGTCCAATTTTCCGGAACTTGCCGTAATATCGTTCGGCCGTTTTGTTCTGAGCCAACATCTAAAAACAGGCAGCTACCTGAGCCGGACATTTTAGCAGTGCCCCACTGGCTTAACCAGTTTTTTGCACTTTGTACTTCAGGAAAAAGACTGAATACGACCCTTTCCAGGTCATTATTCAATGAATCCAAGCCTTCTGTGCTTTCCGAAAAACGCGCTATTGTCACCGCAGGGGTATCCCTTGTCAAATCCGCGTGTTGAAAAACCTCTCCTGTCGATACCTCAACGCCTGGATAAACCAGTAAAAACCAGGTTTCAGGCAACTTCATATCGACAAGTTCATTACCTGTACCGGTCACCCAGGCGTTTTTCCCATGAATAAAAAAAGGCACATCCGAGCCCAACTGCTGACCCAGCAACAAGAGTTCCTGCTCGCTGCAATCCAATTGCCATAACTGATTCAAGCCAACCAACACAGTTGCAGCATCACTACTACCGCCGCCTAGACCTGCCCCAACCGGAATATGCTTGTGCAATTGAATTCGGGCACCCAGGGAGCATCCACGAAATTCCTGCAATGCCCAAGCAGCACGATAAGCCAGGTTCTCTGCTCCACAGGTTAACCCTTGCGGTTCCTGTAACGAGATTTTAGGCGATTGTAAATCGACCTGAAGGCCAACAGTATCCTCCAAACCGATTAATTGAAATACTGACTGAAGTTCGTGGTAGCCATCTTCGCGCTGGCCCAGAACATGGAGAAAACGGTTCAATTTAGCAGGTGCCGGGAAATTATATCGACCTTCTACTGCCATGAACTCACCGCTATCTTGACTTTGATTTCCGCGTTTTCCACAGTCAGCTTCTGCGGATAACCCAGTCTGTGGAGACGATTAATTTTCACCTGCCAGCCCAACTGGGTGAAAGCTTCATCGTCACTGATACTTGGATGAGCGGGGTCTGGACGGCCACTAATCCAAAAAGCAACTGACTTAAATGGCAGATTAATGCCCAGGTTCGATTGCATCCACAATTGGGCTGCTGCCTGATTCCACTTTTCACCGTTGGCGTTCCGAATACTAATCTCGTTCCCTGAAGCAACAAGATCAGCAACCAACAATCCAAAAGACGAAAGCCGAACACGATGAAGACCCTCCTCCCGAATCCAATCAAAAGACAAAGAAGATGGCTGACTGGAAATAGAAATTTTGCCCTTAATTCTCTCAAACAGCGCGCCTTCATTTAAATTTGGTATTGGTGCGACTGTCTGACAGCCAACTGCCAGCAGACAGACCAAGGCCGAAACAACAAACCACCTCAAGCCTATTTCTCGTTAATTCTTTTGAGGATGTCAATCAGGAATGGACTTTCAGGAGCCGATTTTAGTGCTTCCTTCCAGACTCTCTTGGCCCTGAAGCGTTGCCCGTCCTTCCACAGCACCTCTCCTAAATGAGCTGCCACCTCATCATTGGGAAACAACTGGTATGCGCGCTGCAGGTACTCTATGGCCTCTGGCAAACGGTCCAGCCGGTATAGCACCCAACCCATGGAATCAAGAAAAGCTGCTTCTTCAGGTTTGATTGTTAGCGCTCTTTCGATCAAAGCGAAAGCTTCTTTATGACGTTCAGTCTGATCTGCCAGGGTATAGCCAAGCGCATTCAACGCATCAGCATTGCCCGGATCCAATTCTATGACTCGCTGTAAATCTCTTTCCAGAATATCCAGACTACCGAACTTCTGCCCACTCATTGCCCTGAAATAAAGCAAGCCAAGATTGTCTGGGTCGCTTTCCAATTGACCATCAAGAAAGCCAAATAATTCTACCTCAGCCTTGGCATCAGACAGCAACTGAGCTTCCAAAAGCACGAGCTGGCCTCGAGCACTGGGGTTAGCCATCCTGCTTTGCCCCAGAAATGTTCTTGCCTCGGCCAGGCCTTCCTGACCCGATATCAAACCGGCGATACGGGCCTGAGCCGATATAAAATTGTAGCCCCGTTTAACCTTCCCATATTCCCGAATAGCCAGGATAGTATTCCCATCCTTTTCAGCCAGAGACCCCAGATAATAATAGGCTTCATCTTCTCGGGTATTAAGACGAATCATTCTGTTCAAATACCTTCGAGCAGTGGAGTCATCCTCCTCGCTCATCGCCAGGAGGGCCAACGCAAATACAACCTCTCCATCCTCGGGATCATCACTTAACAGTACCTGGTACTGAAGCTTAGCGTCCTGGCGCCGGTCAGCATCAAAGAGTTGCCGCGCATACATAATCCGGAGCCGCCTCGAATCTAACCCAGCCTCAATCTGGGCTTCAAGAAAAGCAATTATGCCTGCATTTTGGCCTAGCGCTCTTAATAAATTCACCTTCAAAATAACAAGATTAACGTGAGCCTCATCGGCCAGCAGTAGTTCAACGATTTCCATGGCGCTTTCGCGTTCACCAAGCTGTTCCAGCAAGGCTGCCTGGGTGAACTGTAAATCTCTTTCTCCCGGATAGCTCTTCAACATCTCGACTACACTGGCGAGAAGATTACGCCGATCTTGTATATCCATGCCTGCGACCCGATAGGCAAAAATATCAAACCGTGCATCTCCTCCCAAGCGTTTGATTTCCTGCATATGAGACATCGCCTCAACATAGTCCTTCTGCCGAATTAATTGATCTACAAGGTAATGTCTGGCTTCCAGGTTATCCGGATCGGCCTGGACCCATATTCTCGAGGCTTGCAAAATACTTCTATTATCTTTCAGATAATTAGCCAGTCGCGTCGTTCTGGCAGCCACGCCCGCATCCTCGGTTGCCTCGGACTGTTCAAGGTATTTGCTCAAAGCAAACTGATACTGACCCCGGTATCCGGCGATTTCCGCTACCAGCAATTCATACAAGCCTTGTTGAGTGAATGCACGCACAGGATACTGCACTTCAGCCACTTCCCCAGCCTCATTAACTTCAGATTCTGAATCCAGGTCCTCCAGCACTACCGGCTGATCCTCAACCGGCGCCATAGCATTAGAGGCACAGCCTGACACAGTCAGTAAAACAAGAGTGCCAAGTATTAAATTAAAATATAGGCAAAGTGGTTTAACGTTCATGATCTTTAAATGCCATCGCAGGATTACCTGTATTTCCTTGTGAACCAACGTACAATACGCTAAATCGAGGCTAAGACCTCAGTAAATTTCTAACTATTCTAATTTTACGAGGACCGAAAGTCACCCAAGACAGGCGGGTGATGCTCAACCAACTCATGAACCTGACCTTATTGGGCATTAATCATCAGAGCGCGCCAATTGCGCTAAGAGAGAAGGTCGCCTTCGGACCCGAGCATATCGGGGTGGCCCTGACCAAATTAAAGGCTGAGCTAAACCTCGATGAGGTGGTTATCCTGTCAACCTGCAATAGAACCGAAGTAATCGCCTCCGGGGCATCAATTGAGCCAGGTAAAATCAGAGACTGGTTAGCCAAATACCACGATCTGGAAACCGAGGAGCTGATCGGCAGCGATTATCATTTCCTGAATGAAGAAGCAGTACAACACCTTATGCGCGTTGCCTGTGGACTCGACTCCATGGTACTGGGTGAACCCCAGATCCTCGGGCAGGTGAAAGCCGCATTTGCCGAATCAGAGACCGCATCCACTTTGGGGGGTAATCTGCAGCAGATCGCCCAAGCGACTTTCCGCACGGCAAAAAAAGTCAGAACTGAAACCAGTATTGGTCGCCATGTCATTTCTGCCCCCTCAACTGCCGTCAGTCTAGCTAAACGACTATTTACCGATATGTCCAGCTGCAATGCCTTACTGATCGGCGTTAACGAAATGATCGAACTATCGGCCAAACATCTCATTGAGGCAGGGGTAGAGGACATAACCATTGCAAATCGAACCCTCGATCATGCAAAGCCGCTGGCAGATAAGATAAACGCACAGATCATTGAACTTGACATGCTGCCCGAGCAGATCATTGATACTGATATCATCATCACTGCTACCGCCAGCAGCCAGCCATTGATTACCCGGGATACCGTTGATAATGCTTTACTGCACCGTAAACACAAACCCATATTCATGGTGGACCTGGCGGTGCCAAGGGATATTGATGCCACAGTCGCTACACTAAGAGACGCCTACCTGTATAGTCTTGACGACCTGCAAGTCATGATCAAAGAAAATTTAGCCCATAGACTGGCTGCTGCCGAAGAAGCAGAAAGCGTAGTACAAACCTCATTGAGCCAATTTCTTACCGGGCAACGTAGTAGAAATGTGGTTGATACGCTGGTTTCCTTTCGCCAGCAGATAGAACTGCTGAAAAACAGTGAACTCGAAAAGGCAACATCACGACTCCAGGCAGGTGATCCTGCTGATGAAGTACTGACGCGATTCGCAAATCAGTTCACCCAGAAATTGACTCACGGACCCAGTATCGAGATCAAAAAAGCTGCTGCTGAGGGTGAACTAGCATTAGTCTCTGCCATTACAAAACTGTTCAATCTGCCAGGCGGTGACGAGTCATGAAAACCTCTCTTCAAGCAAAATTAAATCAGGTAGCCGAACGCTTCGAAGAATTAGCCGCGCTGTTAAGCGATTCTGCTACCATCGCAAATCAGGACCTGTTCAGAGCCTACTCAAAAGAATACGCCGAAATTGAATCTGTTGTGCAGAGCTACCAGGAATACCAGGAAACCGAGCTATTAATAACCGAAACAAAAATCCTGCTGGACGATGACGATGTCGATATCAAGCAGATGGCCCAGGAGGAACTGGCAGAATTGGAGCCTCAACTGACCAGCCTCGACCATGCTCTTCAAATCCATCTGCTGCCTCAGGACCCGAATGACGGCAATAATATCTTCCTGGAAATCAGGGCAGGCACAGGTGGTGATGAGGCTGCTATTTTTGCCGGTGATCTACTGAAGATGTACCTGCGCTTTGCCGAAAGCATGAAATGGCGGGTTGAAATCCTAAATGAGCGGGAAGGAGACCATGGCGGATTTAAAGAAGTCATAGCGCGGATTGAAGGCAAGCAGGTTTACGGTACGCTAAAATTCGAATCAGGGGCTCATCGAGTGCAGCGTGTGCCTCAAACCGAGTCCCAGGGAAGAATTCACACATCGGCCTGCACTGTCGCTGTACTGCCGGAAATAAACGAAGTGGATGCCATCGAAATAGATAAGAATGATCTTCGCGTCGACACCTACCGAGCCAGTGGCGCTGGCGGTCAACATGTTAATAAAACAGATTCGGCCGTTCGGCTGACTCATATCCCGAGCGGACTGGTAGTCGAATGCCAGGATGAACGATCGCAGCATAAAAACAAGGCCAGGGCGATGAGCCTACTGCAATCAAGATTACTCGACAAAGCCCAGTCAGAACAATTCCAGGAACAAGCCGAAAGAAGAAAACTTCAAGTCGGTAGCGGAGATCGCTCCGAGAAAATCAGGACCTATAATTTCCCAGATGGCAGAGTCACCGATCATCGCATCAATCTAACCCTGTATCGACTGACCCAAGTAATGGCAGGGGAATTAAACAGTGTTATTGACCAACTCTTGCAGGAGTACCAGGCAGACCAGTTAAACGCACTGGGACTGGATCATGAGGCCAATGTCTGAGTCCATAGCGACCATCATTAATTCAAGTCGGCAGTTACTACCCGATTCCGATTCAGCACGGATTGACTGTGAGCTATTACTTTGCCTTTGCCTCGGGAAGAATCGTGCCCAGTTGATTGCTCAAGGCGATGAAAAACTGACTTCTAATCAGTCCAAGCAGCTCTGCAGCCTTTTGAAAAGAAGACAAGAAGGCGAACCCATTGCCTATATACTGGGCTATCAGGAGTTTTGGGGTCACAATTTCCTGGTTGACAAACACACCCTTATACCTAGACCCGATACAGAGTTATTGATTGAAATCATACTGGATCGATTCGATCATAGACCCAGAACTATAGTCGACCTGGGCACCGGCTCAGGTGCGCTGGCGGTCATACTCAAACAAGCGCGTTACGACTGGCATGTGCTTGCAACTGACATCAGCGCAGCAACTCTCTACAGGGCCCAGCAGAACACCCCAGCAGATACACCAATCATGTTTCTACAGGCAAACTGGCTCGACTGTATGGATAACGCCAGTATTGACTTAGTGGTTGCAAACCCACCGTACATTGCCAGCAATGACCCAGCTTTGCGCAAACTTCGATTTGAACCCAGAAATGCGTTAGTGTCTGCAGACAATGGCCTGCGAGACCTGTCAAAAATAATCCAACAGGCAGAGCAGGTGCTAACCATCGACGGTTGCCTGCTCCTGGAACATGGTTATACACAGCAACCCGAAGTCGGGCGACTCATGGAAACGGCTGGTTTCAGGATCGAAAAATTTAACGATCTCAGTGGCCAGCCCCGGGCGATGATCGGATACAGGAAATAAACGATTGGAAGACAATGAATTACTAAGATACAGCCGACATATTCTCCTTCCTGAAATCGATCTATCAGGCCAGGAAAAACTCCTAGCTGCTCATGTTGCCATTATCGGTATGGGTGGCTTAGGCAGTCCTGTCGCCCTATATCTGGCGAGTTCTGGTATTGGCAGGCTTTCTCTGGTTGATTTTGACTCGGTAGAGCTCAGCAACCTGCAGCGGCAGATTATCCATGACACCAATCAACTAGGTAAGACCAAGGTTGCATCGGCAGCAACCAGATTAGCCGACCTTAATCCAGGAACCCAAGTCGATACCTACCCTGAAAAACTCTCCGATTCAGACATTGATACTTTGGTCCGTGAGGTCGATGCAGTGGTTGATTGTACTGACAACTTCGCCATTCGCCTTAAAATAAACCAGGCTTGTGTAACGCACCAGGTCGCCCTTATTTCCGGGGCCGCCATTCGCCTGGAGGGTCAAATTATGGTCTACGACCCCAACATAGACAACGCCCCCTGCTACGCCTGCCTTTATCAAAATACCGAGGAACTGGACCTGAATTGTGCGACGACCGGTGTAGCTGCACCCCTGGTCGGCATCATCGGCAGCATGCAGGCCATGGAAACGCTGAAGGTGTTGCTGAGTTTCGGCGAACCGGCAACAGGAACCCTGCTGATCTTCGATGCAGCCAGTAGCCAGTGGCAACGGTTTCGCGTAACCAGACGAACCGACTGCCCTGCCTGTGGCAATGCAAACTAAGTCGCCTAACGAACTGGACGCAACATCAACTTAACTGACTCTGGCCTCACTAGTATAAATCGCCCTTAGCTTGCAAATCGGCATGATAGGATGACCTCACCAGAGGGCCACTGGCAACTTTGGAAAAACCCATTTTTCTAGCCATTTGACCCAATTGCGAAAATTCATCAGGGTGTACGAATCTTGCAACGGCGAGATGATCCTTGCTCGGCTGCAGGTATTGTCCCAGCGTGAGCATATCAACACTGTGCTCTCGTAAATCAGCCATTACCTCCTCGACCTCAGAGATCTCCTCACCCAGACCCAGCATCAGGCCTGACTTGGTAATGACCTTGGGTTGCAACTGCTTATACTCCTTGAGAAGCTCTAATGACCAGGCGTAATCTGCTCCTGGACGAGCCTGCTTATAAAGTCGGGGCACTGTTTCAAGATTGTGGTTAAACACATGCGGAGGTGTCTGCTGCAGAATATTTAAGGCGATGTCCATTCGACCGCGAAAATCCGGGACCAGTACCTCAATCTCCGTATTCGGGTTCAATTCACGAACGGCCCTGATACAGTCGGCAAAATGTGCCGCACCACTATCCTTCAAATCGTCTCTATCGACCGAAGTCACCACCACGTAGCTCAACTTCATCTCCTCCACAGCCTCTGCTAGCTGTTGCGGTTCAGCCGGGTCAAGCGGGTTAGGTTTGCCGTGGGCGACATCACAGAAAGGACATCTCCTGGTACAGATTTCTCCCATTATCATGAACGTCGCCGTACCATGAGCGAAACATTCGGAAAGATTTGGGCAGCTAGCCTCTTCACACACCGATGCCAGTTTACGCTTGCGCAGTATGTCCTTGATTCTGGCAACTTTTGGATCTGCACTGATCCTGATACGCAGCCAATCAGGCTTTCGCTGGACAACTGTCGATGGCACTACTTTTACAGGTATTCTACGGAGTTTATCTGCACCTCGAAGCTTTTCGCCCTGAATCAGTCGATTCTTCTTTCTAGAATCCATAAAACCAACCCGCCGGAGCCTGATGCTGATAACCAAACCGTCGCAGCAGCAACATTACCAGATCCTGTTTTATTTCTGTCATATCAACCTTGGTCCCCAAACCACACAAATCAACCATTGTTAATCCTGGAAAGCCGCAGGGATTAATACGCGAATACGGTTCCAGATCCATTTTAACATTCAGACTCAGGCCATGATAAGTACAACTACGACTCACTCTAAGCCCCAGAGAACAGATCTTGGCATCATTGATGTAAACGCCAGGAGCCGACCTTTTCGCCTTAGCAGACAAGCCATAGGAAGCTAGCAGCTCAATCACAGCCAATTCCATACCATCTATCACCTGGCGAATACCAAGTCCTTTTCTTTTCAAATCAAGCAGAAGATAAACTACCAGTTGGCCCGGTCCATGATACGTCACCTGGCCGCCGCGATCAGATTGAACCAAGGGAATATCTCCCACTGCCAGAACATGTTCTGACTTACTGTTCTGTCCCAGCGAGAATACTGGATCATGTTCCAGCAACCAGACCTCATCAATACTGGTTTCGGTCCTTTGCCGAGTATAATTCTTTTGCCGTACCAGCGTTTCGGAATAATCGACTCGATTGAGATCACGAATCACAGCCAAATCAGACCTTGCTACTTCCCCTGACATAACCTACAAAACCATGCGCACAGCTTTCACCTGCTTTAATTCAGCAAACATAGAGGCTATCTGTTGTTCATTAAGTGCCCAGAAATTAATCGTTAAAGATTCATACTTACCATTTCGACTGGGGCGCAACGTAGAGTTAGCCAAAGTACACTTGGCATCATAGCGATTCACTATCCTCAGCACCTCATTTGTGTAATCGGGTGAAGCTTCACCAATAATTTTAATGGGGTAGTCACAGGGGAATTCGATTTTTGGTGGTTTATCCTGCATAGGCTATACAGCCGAAGTATCACCGGAAATTAATTCCGTAAAAAAAAGCCTCACCTCGTCCCAGATCCTACCCAAAAAACCCGCTTCAGCAACAGCATTGAGGGCTAATACGGGCTTTTCAATCAGGATTTCACCGTCTAGCGTTAAGGTAAGCGTACCGAGTGCCTGGCCTTTAGTTAATGGCGCCTTGATAACTGGGTCGACCTGGATCCTGGCAGCCAGCTGGTCGCGTTGGCCACGAGGGATAGTCAAAACCAGGTCCTCTTCGACACCGAGTTGAATCGATTCGTGCAGGCCACCCCAAACTTTGACTTTTCGCAAGCTATCCCCGGATTTATATAAATCAACGGTTTCAAAAAACCTGAATCCATAGGTCAATAGCTTCTGTGTTTCGCTGGCTCTATTACGCTCAGAATCAGCACCCATCACCACCGAAATCAACCGGGTTCCTTTCTGCTCTGAAGATGCCACCAGGCAGTACCCCGCCGCCTTAGTATAACCCGTCTTAACCCCATCAACCTTCTCATTCCTGAACAACAGGGAATTTCGATTCGCCTGCCTGATATCGTTGTAGGTGAAATACTTTTCCTGGTACAGCTTATAGTGCTCCGGGAAACCCTCAATCAGCGCTGAGGTCAATCTCGCCAGATCCGCCGCCGTTGTATAATGCGCTTCATCAGGTAGTCCGGTTGCATTCCTGAACTGGCTATTAAGCATACCTATAGCTGCAGCTTGACCATTCATCAATTCAGAGAACGTCTCTTCACTTCCAGCAATGAATTCAGCCATTGCCACACTGGCATCATTTCCGGATTGGATAATAATGCCGCGCAGGAGGTCCTCGACAGAAACCGAGGTGCCTTCCTGGATAAACATTCTCGAGCCTTCCGTTCTCCAGGCTTTGACACTCACCGGCACTGAATCTGCCAAATTTATCCGGCCCTGCTTAATCTCTGAGGCGATGACATAACTGGTCATTATTTTCGTCAGGCTGGCGGGCGGCAACCTCACCTGGGAATTGTGCTCAGCAAGGATTTTGCCGGTAGTCGAATCAATAAGAATATAGCCTTCAACCGCCAACTGCGGTGCTGAGGGTATAATCACGGGCGCTGCTGTAGTCTCGAGCACCCAAAACAAAAACATTACAAATACAATTTTTGGCATTTTCATTATCTTCCAGGTAACGGCCTATTCTAACGCGAGTTCCGCTAAGCTGCTAATGAGTCTCCACCCTGATCGGCTGGCCCAACCCTAATTCTGCTAAAATTGCGTTAATTCCTGATTCATCTGCTGCCGACTGAATCGGCCCAATCCAGACTTTATTTAAGGCGATTTGATCGTTTTCGCTTTCTAACACCTGCACGGTGACATCCAGTTCCTCACTATCCAGCAGGCTCGCCACCCGGTCCCGTAAACGACTCGCTCCAGCAGCCTGTTCAAACACACCGATTTGCAAATAGAGCCGAGTGATTGCTTCTTCAGGTTTATCACTAACCACCCTGCCCGGATAATTTAACTCATCCAGTGCCTCTACCACTACTGGCACGGTACCCTTGCTAGAAAAGCCCAGCTCAACCGCTGTCTGATAGGAAAGATCAATTAAGCGATCATCGTGGAAGGGTCCTCGATCGTTCACCCGAACGATAACTTTTGCTCCATTTTCTAAATTAGTCACCCTGACCAAAGAGGGTAATGGCAGAGTTTTATGCGCAGCAGTCAGCTCGTACATATCATAAACTTCACCATTGGCTGTTAACCGACCCTGGAATTTCTTTCCATACCAGGAAGCTATACCAACCTCTACATAGCCTAAACTTTCCTCCATGACCTCATAAGTGTCCCCATAGACAACATAACGCTTAGGCGTTGGCTTTAGCGTTGGTTTTAGTGTTGCTTCCAGGACACCCTCAGTGCTTTCAGGAGAAGCACTGGCTTCACCGCTAAGCTCCGGAGCTGGCACAGCCGAGGGCTCAGCAGTGATAACAGGCTTAGGTTGTACCATCACCCGAAACTGATTAGCGGCACATGCCGTTAATAGTAATATCGCCAGAAGCTGAATTCCCCTTGCAAGAACCTGCATCTGCTGCAACCGTAAAATCAATCAGGCTGCCTATTAGGCAAAGTACCTTGGGCTAATTGCTGGCTCAACTGGAAAACCGCCATGGCGTAAAGCCGGCTGTGGTTATAGCGAGTGATCACATAGAAATTCTTCAGTCCAAGAAAGTATTCAGGACCGGCCTTGCCAATAAGTTTCATTGGGCTGACTTTGCCGGTTACGTCCATATTCAAGTCATTCAGCAACCCGGCACGGCGAGCCTCTGCTTTCGTCATCGAAGGTTTTAAAGAGACATTAAACTCTTCACTGGTCAGCGGGCCCGGACCCTGAAGCCTCATCACGACTGCCTGACCGGCAGCCCAACCATGCCGGTTAAGATAATTTGCAACGCTACCTATAGCATCAGCTGGATCATTCCAAATATCGATCTGTCCATCACCATCGAAGTCGATCGCGTATTCCCTATAACTGCTGGGAATAAACTGCCCAAGCCCCATAGCTCCAGCGTAGGAGCCCATCAACGATTCCGGCTCCTTGCCCTGTTCTCTGGCGAGCAACAACATATGCTTTAATTCGCCCTTAAAAAACTTGGCGCGACGCGGATAATCAAATGCCAATGTGCTCAGAGAATCCAGGACACGATAGCTACCCGTATTTCGGCCATAGGAGGTCTCAACACCCAGGATCGCCGCGACAATCTCTGCTGGCACTCCAAATTTCTGCTCGGCTCGTTCCAACAGACGACCATGACTGCTGATAAATTCCAGACCCTGAGATAGGCGCTTTTGAGTCAGGAAAATATCCTGATATCTATCCCAGTGCAGTACCCGTTCAGCCGGCCTGGAGATAGCATCAATAATTCGCTGCTTGTACTCTGCCTGCGCAAATACCTCCATCAACTGTTGCCTGTCAAATCCTTCCTCAATTACCAACTCATCTATAAAAGCCAACACGTCTGGGTGATTCTTATAAGGAGTTGTGGCAGCGCCTACCCAAAAACTAATCTCTAGAATCGCCAAAAGGAATAATAGCGCCGATCGTCTTATCGCTTGTTTCATAAATAGCTACCCTAGTCCTAGATATTGAATAACTCTGATTAGCTCTGATTCAGATATTTTCACAAGGCAATTCGCCTGTGAGTATGAATAGACATCATCAATCCAAATCCAGCAAACAAGGTTAGCATTGATGTTCCACCATAACTAATCAACGGCAACGGTATGCCATCAACGGCAACGGTATGCCAACCACCGGTAAGATACCTGAAACCATCCCGATATTCACAAACACATAAACGAAAAAAGTGAACGTGACGGTACCGGACACTAAACGACCAAAGGTATCCTGAGCATTGAGAGAAATCAGAATGCCTCTGAGCGTCAATAAAGCATATAACACCAGTAGTATCATCACACCGATAAAGCCAAATTCCTCTGCCAGAACCGCAATGATGAAGTCCGTCGCGCTTTCTGGCAGAAAATTCAGGTGTGATTGCGTACCCTGGAACAAACCCTTGCCGGTCCAGCCGCCGGATCCGATGGCAGTCGTCGATTGAATTATATTCCAGCCTGCACCCAGAGGATCGCGTTCAGGGTCAATTAACGTAAGAATCCGTTGCCTCTGATAATCCCTGATTGTGAACCATAACAAGGGTGCCATTGCCAATATCGCCCCACCTGCAGCTATAACTAGTCGCCAGGACATTCCTGCCAGCAGCAGCACCAGAAAACCAGAGAATGCGATGATCACCGCTGTGCCAAGATCGGGCTGATTGGCGATAAGCAGCACCGGGATAAGAATCATCAGCAGGCATAGACCAATCTGTTTACCTCCTGGTGGCAGATGCCGGTCATTAAGGTACCAGGCCAGCATCAGCGGCAACGCCAACTTCATCAATTCCGAGGGCTGAAAACCAATCAAACCAGGAATCCTCAACCATCGTTTGGAGCCATTCACTTCGAAACCAAACGGGTATATCAACACCAACAGAAGGATCGCGCCAGCATAGAACCAGGGTGCCAGTCTGAGGTAGAAATGTGGAGGGAACTGTGCCAGCAAGAACATCACCACCACAGCGATCCCGATTCGGGTCAACTGGTTGATAAACAGTTCCTGCTGTTGGCCTATCGCACTATTGAGAACTACCAACCCGAACAGGATGATGATGCTAATGATAGATACCAGCAAAAAATCGAGGTGGATTATCTCGCCAAGACTACGAGTCTTGGCAAATCCCCCGGAAACCTCTGGCATCCGACGAATAAAATCCTGACTCATTGCAAACCTGCCGATAATCGGTGCGCACCGACGTCTACAGATCGATCTGATTTCAATAGATAGTGATCGATGACCTGTCTTGCTACAGGTGCTGCGAATTCGCTACCACCCCCACCATTTTCTACAATCACCGCTAAAGCTATGCGAGGGTTTTCTACGGGTGCAAAAGCAATGAACCAGGCATGTTTACGCTGCCTCTCAGCTATTTCTGATTCTTCATACTCTTCACCCTGCTTGATTCCAATCACCTGAGCAGTCCCAGATTTACCTGCCATCCGATAGGAAATACCTCTACCTATATGCGACCACGCAACCCCATTTTCACCTAACCTACGGTTGCCACGATGAACCACCATCTCCATAGAATCGATGATATGGTCCCAGGCAGAACCAGACACATGCTTGAATTCAGGCTTAAAGTCATCTTCAAAGCTAGAGAAATCACGGTTTGAGACCATTCGAGGCCTATGCCAGACACCTCGGTTGGCCATCATCGTAGCAGCCGTTGCTAACTGCAGAGGTGTAACCAGCAAATCACCTTGCCCTATCGCAATATTGACAGTATCCCCTGGAAACCATTGCTTTTTACGATTCTCCTGCATCCATGTTCGACTCGGCAATAGTCCAGCTCGCGCTTCAGGGAGATCTGTAATCGTTACCCTGCCGAAACCGAACAGGCTCAACTGGTCGTGGATGAGATCAATCCCTAAATCCAAGGCTAATTGATAGAAATAAACATTACAGGAGCGATAAATGGCTTTCTGGAGATTGACCCTGCCATGCCCACCGGTACCAGTTTTGCTCCAGTTCCAATCTCTGTACAAACGTTCATTATTGGCCAGCTTGAACCAGCCCGGATCGTCAATAGTTAACTCTGGCGTAACGCGCCCGGTAGAAAGACCGACCAGGCCTAAAAAAGGTTTGATGGTTGACCCTGGCTGGTACTGGCCCTGCAAAGCCCGATTGAATAGGGGTAAATCCGGAGAGTCTCTTAAAGCAGCATAATCAGCAAATGAAATGCCCTCAATAAATAAATTAGGGTCGTAGGAGGGGTTGCTCAGCATGGCGAGAATACCGCCATTGTTTGGATCGATAGCGACCACTGCCCCACGCCGATCTCCCAGGGCATCCCTGGCGACGGCCTGTAAAGAGGTATCAAGGAAAAGCTCTAAATTCTCCCCGGGTTCGGGAGCAACAGACTCGATTACCTGGGTTATTCTACCCATTGCATTCACTTCCACCCGGTCATAGCCGACAGCCCCAAGCAGTGATGCCTCATAGAACCTTTCCACGCCCAATTTGCCAATGTGGTCTGTGGCGGCGTAAGTCGATTTATCGATGACCAGGCTATCCTTGTCATTGATTCTCCGCACTGAACCGACGGCATGTGCTAACAAAGAACCAAATGGGTAACGTCGAACCAATTGGGCCTCGACACTGACACCTGGGAGCCGCATCCTGTTGGCCTCTATTCGGGCAATATCCTCCTCCCCGAGCTGGAAAAGTAACGGTATCTTCTCAAAAGGCCGGGACTTTCTTTTGATCCTCTTATAGAAAGCCTGCTTCTGCTCACCACTTATCTGTACATAGGATTCGAGATTCAGCAGCAACGCTTCAAGAGACTCTACACGCTCAGGGGTAACCGTCAGGTCGTGGGAAGTTGCGTTATCCGCAATCAGCACACCCTGTCGATCAAATATCAGGCCTCGGACAGGCGCCCTGGGTTGGAACTGTATCCTGTTCTTGTCAGACTTGGTGACAAAGTCCTCGTGCAGGAAAAGCTGCAGATAAGCCATCCTGAAGATTAATACAGACAAGAGTATCAGCAGTATGCCAGCGCCTATACCAGCCCGCTCGACATAAACCTGACTTTCTCCCTGGTGATCTTTTATAAACTGGGGAGCAGCCATATCACTTATGGTAGGGATGATTGTTAAGGTAAGACCAACCCCGATATAACTGTTCGGCCACCAGCACCCGGACCAGGTAATGGGGAAACGTCAGCTCGGATAAACTCCAGATCAAGTCGGCCCTATCCAGACAGTTTGTAGACAAACCATCGGGCCCGCCAATGACTATTTGTACCAACTTCTGGCGCTGATACCAGTCCTTCATCTTTAATGCCAGGGTTTCGGTTGACCATATTTTCCCGCGAAGATCCAAGGCGACAACAAAAGCGCTTGGCTGAACGTGCTTAAGCAAATTATCCTCCTCCTCTTTCTGCAATCTGGCGACTGAATCCTGTTTTCTTCTTTTTGCTGTAGGCCATTGCCTTAAGATGAGTTCGCTTTCCCTGGGCAGCCGTTTCTGAAATTCGAGGAAACCCTCAGAGATCCAGTCCGGTGGCCTGGTGCCCGCTGCAAGTAGCTCAACCTTCACTTGAGGGTTCTTCTCCCGACCTTTTAGGCCTCAAGCTCCAGAGGTTTTCAAGGTCGTAGAAATCTCTTACTGACGGTATCATCACGTGAACAATCACATCTATCAGATCCACCAGAATCCATTCTCCCTCTTCAAAACCCTCCACACCGAGAATCTGAAACCGGTTTTCCTTGGCTGCGTCAATTACATTCTGGGCAAGCGCTTTAACCTGTCGATTTGAGTTTCCGCTTGCCACAATCATCAGATCTGCTATATCACTCTGGCCAGCAATATCCAAGACAGTAATATGCTCCCCTTTTATATCATCCAGGGCATTGACCACCAGGGTTTCAAGGCTCTTTACATTCATAACGACGGACTTCCCTTCCAATTTTCTACCCCGTACAAATTTTCATCAAAAATATACTCGATAACCTTGTCTTCCATTAAATCAGTGGGTCGAGCCCCGGACTTCAGCAGCTCTCTGATTCGGGTAGCTGAAATATCGACTGCCTCTACTGGTAGATACGCTATTCCACCGGCATGTCGCTTCTGCAACTGACTGGCCCCGGCAACCTTACAGCGAGCCTCAAGCAGCTGCAACGGTCTGGTGAGATTATACTCGCTCACAGCGCGTTGAAGGATGACAATATGAACATAATCCAATAAATCCTGCCACAGTTTCCATTCTGGAAGCTTCTGGTAAGCATCATACCCCATCAAAAAATAGATTCTGCTCGGTGCTGGGAATTCCTGCCGTAATCTGCGCAAGGTATCAATGGAATAGGACACGCCACCTCTTTCGAGTTCACAATCGTCGACTTTAAAGCCTGACTGCCCTGTCACTGCCAGATTTAACATATCAAGCCGTTGCAGCGCCGTCGCACCTGGCTGATCGCGGTGCGGTGGTTCCAGCGAAGGAATCAAGCGTATCTCTGCAACACCCAGTTTATCCGCCGCTTGACGTGCTAATCCGGTATGACCGAAATGAACTGGATCGAAGGTACCACCCATGACAAGAATGTCCACAGGGCTCGCCTTCATTAACGGATCTGTCCTTCTCCATGGACTATGAACTTCTGTGACGTCAGGCCTTCTAAACCGACGGGTCCACGGGCATGGAGTTTATCCGTGGATATGCCAATTTCTGCACCAAGGCCATACTCAAAGCCATCTGCAAACCGGGTAGATGTATTGACCATCACAGAACTAGAATCAATTTCTCTCAAGAAACGATCTGCCTTGCTGACATTCTCTGTGACTATCGAATCGGTATGATTTGAACCAAAGGTACTAATATGGTCAATGGCTTCATCCAGGCCAGAACAAATTTTAATAGACAGTATTGGCGCGTTATATTCTTCCCGCCAGTCCGCATCAGTTGCCTCAATACAAGCGATTTGCCCATTTAGTATCGTCGCAGTTTCCGGACACACCCTTAGCTCAACGCCTTCCACAGACAATGCTTTAGCCAGATCGGGTAAAACGCTGTTAGCAATTTCGCGGTCGACCAGTAAAGTTTCCATGGTATTACAGGTGGCATAACGTTGCGTTTTTGCGTTCATGGCAATGGTATGAGCCATGCCTAGATCGGCCTCGGCATCTATAAAAACGTGACAAACACCATCAAGGTGTTTCAGAACCGCTATTTTAGTCTCAGCACTAATCCGCTGAATCAAGCCCTTACCACCCCTGGGGATAATCAGGTCAACGTAACCTGACATGGTCAGCAATTCTCCGACAGCCTGCCGATCTACAGTATCAACGAGCTGGATGATCCCTGTATCCAGAGCGCTGTTCTCCAAGCCTTCATAAATACACCGATACAGTGCCCTGTTTGACTCGATAGATTCAGAACCCCCTCGAAGGATAACTGCATTTCCAGATTTCAAACAGAGCCCAGCGGCGTCGATAGTCACATTAGGCCGGGATTCATAGATCATCCCAATCACGCCGATTGGAACGCGCATTTTACTGATTCTTAGACCATTTGGCCTGATCACCCGGTCGCTCATCTGCCCGACCGGGTCTGGCAGGTCGACCATCTGCTCGATTCCGCTGATCATGTTTTCCAGAGCAAGCTCATTTAAAGCCAGTCGATCCAGGGATGCCGAGTCCAGCCCTGCTGCCGCCGCTCTCTCCAGGTCTACCTTGTTTGCCGCCACAATGACATCAGCATGGGTACGGATGACTCTGGCAATTTCCAGCAGAGCCGCATTTTTTTCTCCGGTAGAAGCACGACGAGCAGCTGCAGCTGCTGCTTTTGCAGTCACCCCCAAACTAAGCATATACTCCTGTACAGTCATAAAACCTCTTCATTACTCGCTCAGGTTACAGTATACATGGGGCCACCCGAATATTCGCCAAATCTTGGGGACACTTTCTTTGACCAATCACCGATTAAACTGGCGATATCTCTCCTTGGGAAGGTGTTAAGACATCGTTTCAGGGCGACTTCTGGCGATGACATCTGGCTTTCTGCAAGAATCATCGAAACCGAAGCTTATTACGTTAATGACCGGGCAAGTCATTCCTCACTTGGTTATACAAACAAACGCAGAGCGCTGTTTATGCAACCAGGTACGATTTATATGTATTATGCCCGGGGTCGAGATTCACTGAATTTTTCTGCTTCAGGGGATGGTAATGGTGTACTCATTAAATCCGCATACCCCTGCCCGGCAGAGCATCATGCAGCCAGTGTGCTTACTACCATGCAAATGCTCAACCCCGGGAAATCTGGCCCAAGACCGGTCAGTAAACTTTGTAACGGTCAGACACTGGTCTGTCAATCTCTGAATCTGAAGGTACGCCAGTGGGACGCGAAACAGCTCGACCCGGACAATTTTTATCTCCAGGACGACTGCTATTACCCTGATAAAATCATCCAGTGCCGAAGACTGGGGATTCCCTTCGGTAGAGACGAGCATCTACCGCTCAGATTTGTAGATGCAAAATATGCCCAGCACGCCACTCATAACCCATTGACGCAAAGAAGGACCAACCCCGACTCAATCAGCGTGTTCAGCGACCCTGCAGAGGTAACTTACCCTCCGGCGCTGCTTTGAAGATCGTCAAGGATTTTTTCCAGGCTTCTTAATCGTTTCACTGGATCCTTCATTTCAAATAGGTTCTGGCGAATCGCATTAGGCAAAGGCAAAAGTTCTGTTAACCGACCTCCCAACTGGGACGCATCCTCAAACTCTGCCTCCCCTAACCTCAATTTTACAGTCGGGTGCTTCAATAGATTGTGTAACATTTCTATCAGACCCTCATCTTGATCGGTGGTACTAACTGCTGGCTCTGATTCAAGAAATTCTACTTCGGCTCTCAACAACCTGGAGGCGGATTCAAAATAATCGGTTATCCGGAATTTGCTTTCACCCCTGATTCGAATCTTGAGTAGCCCATTCTGGTTCTGATCAAAATCAATAATTTTGCAGTAGCAACCTATCCTTACCACCGAGGGAGCTGCCTGCCCCGAATTGACCAATACCTCGTTACCATCCTCTATAAGAACCAAGCCAAAACCGGAATCATGCTTCAGGCATTGCGCTACCATATCAAGATACCGCTGCTCGAAAATCTGCAAATCGAGGCAGCCTCCCGGGAACAGGACTACCTGGAGGGGAAATAAAGGGATTTCAGTTAATCGCGACATGCTGTTCTCAATAACAGAAAGATGACTTCAGCGTCACAGTCTGGCGCAAGATTTCGCCGGCACTGAAAAACTCCACCCGACACCGATTGTATCAATCCTGGCAAAGTCTCTGCTAGAAGGGAATATCATCATCAAAATCATCCATTGGCGGTGGTGGCATTTCTGAATTCGGTTTACTGCTAGGTGCCGAACTGCCGCCTGGAGACCCACCCGAAGGCGATCCCGCCCCGTCCATACTGCCCTTGCTATCCAGCATTTGCATTTCGTTAGCAACGATCTCTGTTGTATAGTGCTTTTGGCCCTCGCGCTCCCATTCTCTGGTTCTCAGTTCACCCTCAAGATAAATTTTCGAACCTCGCTTGAGATATTCACCGGCAATTTCAGCCAAACGGTTAAAGAAAACAACTCGATGCCATTCTGTTCGCTCCTTTTGTTCGCCACTTTCCCGGTCACGCCAGGATTTTGAAGTAGCTACAGAAACATTCGTCACAGCAGCACCTGAGGGCATAAATCGCGTTTCAGGGTCTCTTCCGAGGTTCCCTACAATGATCACTTTATTAATACCTTTTGCCATTTTCTTCTCCTTAAAAAATCTGGCAGGAGTTAATTTCTATCACCTTCCCTGAGTAAATTCAGCCAACTTGGAGTCATCGAAACAGGAGCGATCCACCTTAAGGTAAATTAGCCGTTGCTCCGGTATGATGACCAGGTCTTCTACACCTGGTGTTGATGATAACTGTTCCGCAATCTCATTGGCAGACCTACCTTTCGACTCCTCATATTCAAGTGTCCTGCTCTCCCAATTCTGCAGGGATTGAATCCGCAACAGAATTATAAACCAGAATAAACAGACAACACCGTTTACAACAAGCATAAGAGAAATATCTTGCATAGAAATCAGCAAACCACCAAACAATCCACCAGCAAAAATTCCAGCAAATTGACAACTGGAATAAACTCCCATAGCAGTACCTCTGAATCCTGCTCGCACTGTTTTCGATAACTGTACCGGTAAAGTTGCCTCGAGAAAATTAAAAGCCAGAAAAAACAAACCCAATGCCAGTAACAAGCCAGGGAACGCCTGGTCCGTAGACAACAGGTATAAAGACACGCCAAGCACCAGCACACTCGCCCGCAATAGAGGAGCCGACCAATTGCCTTTACCAAACAAATAAACAAAAGGCAGCATGGCCACAAAGGATCCAAACAAAATTATAAAATAGTACTGGGCATGATCAGAAAGATTGATGCCCACTCCACTGAGCAACAGCGGGAAGGCCAGAAAACCAGACATCAGTAAATAATGCGTAACAAAAATACTAAAGTTGAGAACCCATAAATTAGGATCACGTAATATCTCTGCCAGTTGATTCCTCTGCGGACCTGAATTGAGATTGAAGGGTTTGATCTGAGCCGCTGGAATCAGGAAAACGACAATACCAATCCCTATTAACCCAGCTACCGCACTGAGGAAAAACAACCCGGAAAGTCCTGCAACGGTGAACAATAACGGTCCAACAAGCATAGATACCGCAAACGAAATACCAATACAGCCCCCCACAATCGCCATCGCCTTGGAGCGATGTTCAAGCCTGGTTAAGTCGGCAACCAAAGCAAGCAGAACGCCGGCGATAGCACCCATCCCCTGCAACGCTCGACCGAGCATGAGCCAGTATATGTGATCAGCCAGGGCGGCAACCACACTCCCCAGAACAAAAATCAGCAGCGCCCCGATGATAACCTTCCGCCTGCCCAGCCGATCAGACAGGAAGCCTAAGGGAATCTGCAGGATGCTCTGAAAAAAACCATAGACCCCCATTGCCAAACCCAGGAGCAAAGGGTTAGCGCCATTCATGAACTCAGCCGCGATAACAAATACAGGCAAAATACTGAACAACCCAAGCATACGGACCAGATATAACAGTCCTACTGCAAAAGCGGCCCTTACCTCGAGTTGATTCATCTGCTTTGTCCAGGTGTCGTTCTACTTTGCCAATCTACAAACAAAAGCTTAGTATCGTCAGGCTTATCGATCATGGGATTGCTCGGCATTTGAGGGTGGATTCAACTTAATCTGAATCAAGATATTTCCTGAATACCCGAGCCAGCAGCTTTCTTCTAGTGCGAAGGGAATGATAACAAATAGAGATCTCGCTTACACTCAAAGAAAGGTTTAAGGTCTCATCTGACGACTCAAAACCCTGTAATAAAGTTCGGTGACAACAAAGAATATTATGTTGATGAAAACAATTTCAGTAAAAGGCGCCAGAACCCACAACCTGAAAAATATAGAACTTGAAATACCTCGTAACAACCTCGTGGTCATCACCGGACTATCGGGGTCAGGTAAATCATCTCTAGCCTTCGATACGCTTTATGCGGAAGGCCAGCGCCGTTACGTTGAATCTCTTTCAGCCTATGCGAGGCAATTCCTTTCTCTGATGGAAAAGCCCGACGTCGACCATATAGAAGGCTTATCACCCGCTATTTCTATTGAGCAAAAATCAACAAATCATAACCCCAGATCGACGGTCGGGACTATCACGGAGATCGCCGATTACCTAAGACTCTTATTTGCAAGAGTCGGTACACCTTATTGTCCCGATCACAACAAGCCATTACAGGCGCAAACCATTTCACAAATGGTGGATCATGTCCTTGACCTTGAGACCGATAGTAGGCTGATGATCTTGGCACCCGTCGTCCAGGACAAAAAAGGTGGACATCAACACTTGTTGAATTCGCTGGCAAGCCAGGGCTTTGTCAGAATCAGACTCGATGGCGTAGTCACCGATATGGATGACCTACCCGCCCTCGACAAACAGAAAAAACACCGCATCGAGGTGGTAGTTGATCGGTTCAGAATCCGGGAAGATATCAATATCCGTCTTGCTGATTCTTTTGAAACCGCCGTCAGAGTGTCTGCGGGAACGGCCTGCGTTTCCTTTATTGATGAGCCAGACCGAGAGGAAATTCTTTTCTCGGCCAACTACGCCTGCCCCCAATGCGGACACAGTGTGTCTGAACTTGAGCCTAGACTATTTTCCTTTAATAATCCTGCTGGGGCATGTAAAGACTGCGAAGGTCTCGGCATCAAGCAGGTATTCGACCCAAACACACTGGTCAGAGACCCGAGTCTTTCTATTGCAGAAGGAGCAATATCAGGTTGGAATCGCCAGCATATCTATTATTACCAGCTCCTGGAAAACTTAAGCGACCATTACCGGTTTGATCTGACAACCGCCTTTGAGAAGCTCAGCGAAGAACACAAAGACATCATTCTACACGGCAGTGGTGACACCCCGGTTCCTTTCCAATATACCGATGACAGGGGCTTCTCAATTACCAGCAAGCATCCCTTTGAGGGCATTATAAACAACCTGGAACGTCGATTCAGAGAGACCGACTCAGCCAGCGTCAAAGATAATTTGAGCCGCCTTTTAACCCTGAAGACCTGCAGCGCCTGCCAGGGCCAGCGCTTAAACCGAACAGCGCGATCTGTCCTGGTTAATGGCAAGAGCTATGCTGACATTTCCAGTTTAAGCATTCAGGACGCCCAGGACTGTTTCAATGAACTAAGCCTAGCCGGGCAGAAAGGTGAAATTTCCAAGAAAATATTAACTGAGATACGCGCTCGTCTCGGATTCCTCATCGATGTGGGCCTGAACTACCTGACTCTGGCACGAAGCGCTGAGACTCTCTCCGGAGGAGAGGCACAGCGTATCCGATTGGCAAGCCAGATCGGTGCCGGACTGGTTGGCGTTATGTATATCCTCGATGAACCCTCTATCGGGTTACACCAACGAGACAATCAACGACTGCTTAATACCCTGACACGGCTAAGGGACAGAGGTAACAGTGTATTGATTGTTGAACACGACGAATCAGCTATCAAAGAAGCTGATTATATAATCGACATGGGCCCGGGAGCGGGCGTCCATGGTGGCGAAGTTGTAGCCAGGGGAACACTAAAGGATATCATCGCGGAAGATAGCTCTATTACGGGCCAGTTTCTTTCAAAAAAACGCCGCATCGTCATACCCCAGAACCGCGTAGCACCAGAAGAGAACCAAGTCCTAAACCTGACAGGCTGCTCGGGAAATAACCTGGCCCAGGTTGACCTGGATCTTCCTCTGGGTTTATTAACCTGTATAACCGGCGTCTCCGGCTCCGGTAAATCAACCCTGATTAACCAAACCCTGTATCCTCTCGCCGCCACCCAGCTAAATGGTGCCAGTACCCTCAAGCCAAGTGCTTACAGCAAAATAACCGGTCTTGAGTTACTGGACAAGGTGGTCGGCATAGACCAGAGCCCTATCGGTCGGACACCCAGATCAAATCCTGCCACCTATACTAATATTTTCACCTCGATTCGCGATCTCTTTGCGGCAACCCAAGAAGCCAGAAGCAGGGGTTATAAGGCAGGTCGGTTTAGCTTCAATGTTAAAGGTGGACGATGCGAGGCGTGTCAGGGTGATGGCCTGATCAAAGTTGAAATGCATTTCCTGCCCGATATCTACGTACTTTGTGATGACTGCAAAGGCAAACGATACAACCGAGAGACCCTGGAAATTCTTTATAAAGGGCGTTCCATTGATCAGATTCTGGATATGACGGTAGAGCAGGCTCTGGACTTCCTTAAAGCTGTACCAGTCATACAAAGGCGATTACAAACCCTTGATGAAGTCGGATTAAGTTATATAAAACTGGGCCAGAGTGCCACAACCTTGTCTGGTGGAGAAGCGCAACGGGTCAAACTTGCCAGAGAACTGGCTAAACGAGATACTGGCAAGACCCTTTATATTCTTGATGAACCAACCACCGGGTTACACTTTCATGATATAGATCAGCTACTGCATATTCTCCATCAGCTACGAGATCGCGGTAATACGGTAGTGGTGATAGAACACAATCTCGATGTCATCAAGACCGCAGACTGGGTCATTGACCTTGGACCAGAAGGAGGGGCTGGTGGAGGTCGAATCATCGCCCAAGGCACGCCAGAGGATGTTGCCGGTATCGGCCTTTCATCTACCGGTCAGTTCCTCAGAGAACTACTCTATGAAAACAACCATCCCGGCCAAACAATGAATATTGCTCAGTCCTGAGCTTCGTCATATATCGCTTGTGCCGCATCAATGGCCACACCACGATTAATAGCCGCATTATTCTGAGAAAGTATGGCTTCAAGAGCACTGATGCAAAGAAGCACATTTTCAGCACGACTGGCATATCCCATCAAACCGATTCTCCAGATTTTGCCGGCTAACGCGCCAATACCTGCTCCAATTTCCAGATTAAATTGCTGCAACAGCTGTTGTCGAACGAGAGCCTCATTAACACCGGCTGGTATACCGACCGCATTTAACTGCGGCAGGCGTTCTTCTTCTGGCACGATAAATTCCAACCCCAGCGCTTCAAGGCCTGCACATAACGCCAGATGATTTCTGCGATGTCGAGCCCATGATTGACCCAGACCCTCTTCGCAAGCGATCAACAAACTCTCATGCAGCCCATAAAGGGCATTGACTGGTGCAGTATGATGATAAGACCGGCTTTGCCCCTGGCCCCAATATCCCATCACTAAATTCAAATCCAGAAACCAGGAAGAAACCGGAACGCTCCTGGTCTTTAACCGTTCAATGGCCCGTTCATTCATTGTCAATGGCGATAATCCGGGCGCACAGGAAAGACACTTTTGAGTACCGCTGTAGACAACGTCAGCGCCCCAGTCATCGACTGCCACTTCGCAACCAACCAAAGAGGTGACACAATCTACTATTGACAGCCTACCCGCCTGGCTCACCAGGCTGCATAACTCAGCCGCATCTGACATTACGCCTGTTGAGGTTTCTGCATGGACAAATGCGACAATTTCCGCATCGGGATGCTTCTGCAGGGCTTGCTGCAGTTTTTCAGGATCAACGGCTCGACCCCAGGTATCCTCGACCAAGATGACCTGACCGCCCAGGCGGGTCACGTTGTCTGCCATCCTGCCACCAAAAACGCCGTTCTGGCAGACAATAACCTTATCTCCCGGGGACACCAGGTTAACAAAACTTGCTTCCATACCAGCACTTCCGGGTGCTGATACGGGTATAGTAAGTTCATTTTCAGTCTGGAATACGGTTTGTAATAACGCCTTGATTTCATCCATTAAACGAATGAACTCAGGATCAAGGTGGCCAATAGTCGGCCGGGCCATAGCAGTAAGCACTCGGCCATTAACATCGGAGGGACCTGGTCCCATCAATGTTCTAGGCGTTGGGTTAAAGGATTGATACATTCGCGGGGCTCAACTAAAAGGCGTCTAATAAAAACTAAAAAGGCCGGTCATTACCGGCCTTGTTCCTAGCACTAAACTACTCGTTTTCTTCGATTTCGTCCAGCTCTTCTTCATCAGGGATCTCTCTGTCAACCAACTCCACATAGGCCATTGGAGCTGCATCTCCTGCCCTGAATCCTGCTTTCAAAATCCGTGTATAACCGCCTGGCCTATCCTGGTAACGAGGTCCTAGCTGGCTAAATAGTTTACCCACGACAGCTTTAGAGCCTGTTCTTGAAAACGCCAGGCGCCTGTTAGCAACCGAGTCATTCTTAGCCAGTGTAATCAGCGGTTCGGCTACTTTACGCAGTTCTTTTGCCTTCGGCACCGTTGTCTTGATCACCTCATGTTCCATCAGGGAGCAGGCCATATTACGAAACATGGCTTTCCTGTGGGATGAATTCCTGTTGAGTTGTCTACCGCTTTTTCGATGGCGCATGGTCTTTCCTAATCAATCACTTGTATCCGCTGGGTCTTAACCGAGTAATCGGTCATCCCCGCGAAGGCTCATGGGCGGCCAATTTTCTAACCTCATTCCCAGAGACAAACCTCGAGAAGCCAAAACATCCTTTATCTCGGTAAGAGATTTCTTACCCAGGTTCGGTGTTTTCAGCAATTCTACTTCCGTACGTCGAATTAAATCACCAATGTAATAGATGTTTTCTGCTTTAAGGCAATTAGCGGAACGAACTGTCAATTCCAAATCATCAACCGGTCGTAATAACATCGGGTCAATTTCTTCTTCTGGCTGCTTTTCTTCCGGCAAATCACTGCTCTGCAGATCTACAAACACGGATACCTGATCATGCAGGATAGTTGCAGCCCTTCGAATTGCCTCTTCGGGATCAATGGTTCCATTGGTCTCAAGATCCAGAATCAACTTATCCAAATCTGTACGCTGCTCAACCCGCGCACTATCGACCTTGTAAGCCACTCTACTAACTGGACTGTAAGATGCATCCAGCATGAGATTACCAATAATCCGATTTACCTCTTCATCGGCATTTCTCAGGTCAGCGGGCTCATAACCTCGTCCCCTACCAACTTTAGCCCGGATAGTTAGATTTCCGGAGCTATTAAGGTTAGCAATAACGTGCTCAGGATTGGCTATTTCAACATCATGGTCAAGTGTGAAATCTTCGGCGGTAACGACACCAGGACCGGTTTTGCTCAGAGTCAGCTCAGCTTCATCTGTTTCGTTCAATTTCACCGCTACACCTTTGAGGTTAAGCAGTATTTCAATCACATCCTCCTCAACGCCTTCAAGTGTGCTGTACTCGTGGAGTACGCCCTCTATTTCAACTTCAGTGATAGCACATCCAGGCATGGATGAAAGCAGAATGCGACGCAACGCATTACCTAAAGTATGACCGAAGCCTCGCTCCAGTGGTTCCAAAACAACCTGAGCTCTGGTGTCGCTGATCTGTTCAACCTGAACGTGTTGGGGCGTCAAAAATTCGAGTGAAGCATGAGGCATAAGTTTACCTTCCTGTATAAGTGTTTAATCTGGATGACTACTTCGAATAAAGTTCGATAATCAGATTTTCGTTGATTTCCTTGGGCAGGTCTTCACGCTCCGGATAGGATCTGAAAACACCTTCGAGTTTGTCAGTATTCACTTCGACCCAGTCAACAGCTGAACGCTGAGCCGCCAGATTCATGGCACCTTGAATACGCAGTTGATTCTTGGCTTTCTCGCGCACCGATACGGTATCGCCAGCCTCTACCTGATAAGAGGCAATATTAACAACATTGCCGTTAACCAAGATGGCTTTGTGTGACACTAACTGACGAGATTCTGCACGGGTACAACCAAAACCCATTCTATAGACTACATTATCCAGCCGACGCTCCAGAATACGCAGCAGGTTTTCGCCAGTCGCACCTTTTTGGCGGTCTGCCTTCTTGTAGTAATTACGAAATTGCTTTTCCAGCACACCATAAATTCGACGTACCTTCTGCTTTTCCCTTAACTGAACCGCATAATCACTGAGCCGAGCACGACGATGCCCATGCATGCCGGGTGCGGTTTCAATGCGGCACTTCGACTCAATCGGTCGAACACCACTCTTCAGATAAAGGTCGGTACCTTCTCTTCTTGCTAACTTTAATTTCGGGCCGAGATATCTGGCCATTCGTAATCTCCTCTTCTACACCCGTCGTCTTTTGGGCGGTCTACATCCATTATGTGGGATAGGGGTGACATCTGTAATATTTGTAATTCTGAAACCAACTGCATTTAAAGCTCTTACTGCCGCTTCCCGTCCAGGCCCTGGGCCTTTTACAAATACTTCTAAATTCTGAAGACCATATTCCAAAGCGGCATTGCCAGCTCGCTCGGCAGCTACCTGCGCAGCAAATGGTGTACTCTTCCTGGCGCCTCGAAATCCTGATCCGCCTGCGGTTGCCCATGACAGAGCGCCACCTTGGCGATCAGTTATTGTCACGATGGTATTGTTGAAAGAAGCATGTATATGCGCGAGACCATCTGCAATCTGGCGTTTACCTTTCTTTCTAACTACCGGCGCATCTGTTTGAGTTTCTGTTTCAGACATATTGCCCTTCCAATTGTTTGTGTACTATGGCCAATTTCATCAATATCACTGGCTTATTTCCTGACGGGTCGCTTGGGCCCTTTTCTAGTCCTGGCATTAGTTTTTGTACGTTGTCCACGTACTGGGAGATTACGTCGATGACGAATACCCCTATTACATCCAAGGTCCAGTAACCGCTTGATATTGAGTTGAGTCTCACGACGCAAATCACCTTCAACGCTTAACTTACTGACTTCCGCCCGCAACTGGTCTAATTCGCCTTCAGTAAGATCCTGTACTCTGGTATTGGGACTAATACTGGTTAACTCACACAGCTTCTGTGCCGTAGTAAGACCGATACCATAGATATAAGTCAGCGATATTACTGTGTGCTTATTATCAGGAATATTAATTCCAGCTAAACGAGCCATGCTTTGCTCCTGTCACCCTTTTCCACCAGATTATCCCTGGCGTTGTTTATGTTTCGGTTCCGAACAGATCACTCTGACAGTACCCTTACGTCGAATGATTCGACAATTCCTGCACATCTTTTTAACGGAGGCCCTAACTTTCATTTCTTATATCTCCTAACGTCGTCCAAAATTCTGCAGATTGGACTTTTTCATCAATGACTCATATTGATGAGACATTAAATGCGTTTGAACCTGCGCCATAAAATCCATTACCACTACAACCACGATCAAAAGGGCAGTACCACCCAACTGAAATGTGATATTGAACTGAATAACCAAAAATTGTGGCAACAGACAGACAATGGTCATATACAGTGAACCAAATAAAGTCAGCCTGGTGATAATGCTATCTATATAACGTGCTGTTTGGTCGCCAGGACGATAACCCGGTACAAACGCACCCGATTTCTTCAGGTTATCGGCTACCTCTTTGGGATTAAACATGATCGACGTATACCAAAAACAGAAAAATATAATGCCGACTGAAAACAATATGATATTTAACGGTTGCCCTGGTGCTATCTGCAAACTGACTTCCTGCAGCCATTCCATTCCTGGAGACTGGCCAAACCACTGCCCCAGAGACGCAGGGAACAACAACAAACTACTGGCAAAAATCGCCGGGATAACGCCTGCCATGTTAACTTTGAGAGGCAGGTGGCTGCTCTGTGCCTGATACATTTTCCGGCCTTGTTGGCGCCGAGCATAATTAATAGTTATTCGCCGTTGGCCTCTTTCTACATACACAACACCTGCAACGATGGCAATCGCCAACGCGGCAATAGCAAGCAGTGCAATTTCCTGGATCTCGCCTTGTCTCGCCTGCTCCACTGACTGACCAATGGCGCCAGGGAAGCCCGACACGATACCAGTAAAAATAATGATCGAGATACCATTACCAATACCTTTCTCGGTGACCTGCTCACCTAACCACATGATAAACATGGCACCGGTGACTAACGTGGTTACCGCAACAACGTGGAACATCAACGAACCCGTGTAGGAAAGGCCCTGGCCAACCAGGCCACTACTCATTGCCATGCCTTGAACTAATGCCAGACCGAGTGTGCCATAGCGGGTGTACTGAGATATCTTCTTACGGCCTGCTTCACCCTCTTTTCTCAGCTGCTGCAACGATGGAGTGGTCGCAACCAGCAATTGGGTAATGATGGACGATGAAATATACGGCATGATACCCAAGGCAAAAATACTCATTCGCTCCAGCGCACCACCACCAAACATATTAACCAAATCCAGGATACCGCCCTGATTCTGGTTGAACAGCAATTGCAGACGCTCAGGGTCAATCCCCGGAATAGGAATATGACTGCCAATCCGATATACAACAATAGCTAGCAGCACAAACAACAACCGGCTGCGAAGCTCTGCAAGCCCGCCTCCTGATGCCATCATTTTGCCTTGTGCCAATGCACTGCTCATCTATCTATTCCCTTTTCCCATTATATTCAGCAGCCTAATCCCAGTTAGGATTCGTCTACTGAACCTCCTGCTGCCTCAATTGCCGCGCGGGCACCTTTGGTAACACCAAGGCCTTTGACAGTAACTGCTCTGTCGATCTTGCCAGAAAGAATCACCTTAACTCGCTGAATCTTTTCACTAAGCAAATCTGCCTCTTTCAACAGCTCCAGCGTCACCACATCAGCATTAACACTAGCGACTTCTGACAGGGTAACTTCTGAGGTTATCCGTGACTTCGCAGAACTAAACCCAAACTTGGGCAGCCTCATCTGCAAGGGCTGCTGGCCGCCTTCAAAGCCGGGCCTTATCTTTCCACCCGACCGGGATTTCTGGCCCTTATGGCCCCTGCCCGCGGTTTTACCCAAGCCACTGCCAATGCCACGGCCGACTCTTTTCTTTACCTGCTTGCTACCTTCAGCACCGGATATTGAATTCAAACGCATTCTAAAATTCTCCCCTGGGTTATCAGGATTCTTCGACCTTAACCATATAGGACACTTTATTGATCATACCGCGTACCGAAGGCGTATCTTCGAGAACGCTGGACTGCCTGATTTTCCTCAGGCCTAGCCCGGCCACACAAGCCTGATGGCTTTTTAATCTGCCGTGGACACTCTTCATCAGAGTGACTTTAATTGTTTTATCTGCCATTGCTTACCCCATCATCTGTTCAACGGAAAGACCACGCTTTTCAGCGACACTTTCCGGTGAACGCATATTCTGCAGCCCTTTAAAAGTGGCCCGTACCACATTGACTGGAGTTGTTGATCCATAGCACTTAGCCAGAACATTACGCACACCGGCTACCTCTAAAACTGCCCGCATGGTCTTTCCGGCAATAATTCCGGTACCCTCTGAAGCAGGCTTCATAAATATCTTTGATGCGCCGTGCCGGGCATTTACTTCATATTGAAGCGTCGATCCATCGAGGTCGACATCAATCATGTTTCGACGAGCCGCTTCCATAGCTTTCTGGATAGCCAAAGGAACTTCTCTTGCCTTACCTCGACCATACCCGACTCTGCCATTGCCATCGCCAACTACCGTCAACGCTGTAAAACCAAATATACGACCGCCCTTCACCACTTTGGCTACACGATTCACCTGTACCAGTTTTTCCTGGATACCTTCTTCGTTATTATCTTGATCGTTATATGCCATAAGTATTCCTCTTTTACTTACCTATCCCAACTCAATCGTCTGTGTATTTCATGCCACACCGATCGAGTACAGAAACCGACTCTAAAACTGTAATCCACCTTCTCGCGCCGCATCCGCCAACGCTCTTACCCTGCCATGATATTTGTAACCGGAACGATCAAAGGCCACTTTTTCGAAACCTGCCGCTTTTGCTCTTTCCGCAATCAATGAGCCCACTTTGCCAGCACTTTCAGAATTACCTGTTGAACTGGACCTTAAATCCTTTTCTAAGGTAGAAGCAGTCACATTCACTGTATTGCCATCCCCAGAAATAATCTGCGCGTAAATGTGCTTTGAAGAACGAAAAACACAAAGTCTGGGAATAAGAAGTTCCTTGATCTTTGCTCTTCCTCTCCGTGCTCGCCTCTGTCGGGCTACTTTCTTACTTTTCATTTCCCTAATTCTCCTAAGAAACCGAATTACTTCTTCTTGGCTTCTTTACGCTTAACATATTCATCGCTATACCGAACACCTTTGCCTTTATAGGGCTCTGGCGGTCTGAAAGCCCTGATTTCTGCTGAAACCTGACCTACCTGCTGCTTATCTATGCCCCTTACTACAATGAGTGTCTGGGTGGGCGTCTCGATTTCAACTCCTTCAGGAATCGTATACACAACCGGATGGGAAAAACCTAAAGTCAGGTTTAACGACTTGCCCTGAACCTGGGCTCGGTACCCCACTCCCTGAAGAACCAGTTGTTTTTCAAATCCGGCGCTGACGCCGACAACCATATTATTCACAAGCGCCCTGAAAGTACCGGCAAGCGCACCGGCTTGCTTACTTTTGGTTGAGCTCGAAAATTTGAGCTGACTGTCTTCCTGCTGCATTTCAATCAACTGATGCAGCGTAATATTCAAGGAACCTTTACCTCCCTTGATACTGATGTCTCTCCCATTAATTGAAACTTCAACCCCTTTTGGAATCTCAACGGGACTATTCGCAATCCTGGACATTTGGTTTAACCCTCTATTGATTCCGCTCGATCAAAATACCGAGCAAAGCACTTCACCACCGACACCTGCAGATCTTGCTGCTCGGTCAGTCATGACACCTTTATTCGTGGAAAGAATCATCACACCGAGCCCATTTCTCACATTAGGGATATCCTGTTTGCCACTGTATTGGCGCAACCCGGGCCGACTGACTCGCTTGATTTCTTCGATAACCGGCTTCCCCATGTGATATTTAAGCTCGACACTTAATTCGACCTGACCACCTTCCCCGGTTACCGTCTCGTAACTCTCGATATAACCTTCTTCCTTCAAGACTCTTGCTACTTCAACTTTAGTTTTTGAAGACGGCATGGCAACGCTTGGCAGCTTTGCAATCTGTCCATTCCTCATACGAGTCAGCATGTCTGCGATGGGATCCTGCATTGTCATTATATAATTCTCCTGTCTACCAACTGGACTTAACCAGACCCGGCACGTCACCACGCATCGCTGCCTCGCGCAGTTTTGTCCTGGCTAGTCCAAATCGACGATATACCGCATGCGGCCTTCCCGTTATCGCACAACGACGAACCTGCCGACTTGCAGACGCATCCCTGGGTTGCTTCTGCAATTTTATCTGTGCCTCCCAGCGTTCCTCATCTGAAGAATCCGGGTTTTTAATAATCGCCTTGAGTGCCATTCTTTTAGCAGCGTATTTGTTTACGGTCTTTGCGCGCTTCTTCTCGCGATTGATCATGGATGCCTTGGCCATATCGTCCTCGGTTAATTCAGCAAAGCTGTTATTATGATTCCCGCAACGGGAAGTTAAAGGCTCGCAGTAAAGCACGCCCCTGGTCATCTGTTTTTGCACTGGTAGTAATATTAATATCCAGGCCGCGTATCTTATCTATCTTGTCGTAGTCGATTTCTGGGAAAACGATCTGCTCGGTCACACCCATGGAAAAATTACCCCTTCCATCAAACGACTTAGGACTAATACCACGGAAATCTCGTTGTCGAGGAATAGCGATGTTGATTAATCGATCGAGAAACTCGTACATACGCGCCCTGCGCAGCGTAACCTTGCAACCAATCGGATAGCCTTCGCGGATTTTAAAGCCAGCAATAGACTTTCGAGCATTCGTAATAATCGGCTTCTGGCCAGCAATTGCCTGCATATCTGCAACTGCAGCTTCCAATTGCTTACGATCAGTCAGTGCCTCTCCAACGCCCATATTCAATGTGATCTGGGTAACGCTGGGGACTTCCATTACATTATCAAGCCCTAGCTCTTTCTGTAACTTCTGCTTTATCTCTTGCTCGTATACTTTTTTTAAATCTGTCATTTCATTAACCGTCTATCTGTTCACCGGTTGACTTGAAAATACGTACTTTCTTACCATCCTCAAGTGTCTTGAAGCCAACCCGATCAGCCTTATTGGTATCCTTGTTAAATATCGCTACATTGGACACCTTAATGGGTGCTTCCTTCTCAAGGATTCCACCTGGCTGGCCCTGCTGGGGATTGCCTTTAGTATGACGTTTGATCATATTGATACCCGACACATATAAACGCTTATCGTCGACTACCCGGGTGATATCGCCGGTTTTACCCTTATCCTTACCCGTAATCACGATCACTAGATCATCTTTTTTTAATTTGTTCATGTTCCTTATATCCCTCAAAGAACCTCAGGCGCTAACGATACGATACGCATAAAGCTATCGGTTCTAAGTTCTCTCGTTACCGGCCCAAAGATACGAGTACCGATGGGTTGTTTACTGGCATTCAGCAGCACAGCTGCATTCCCGTCAAAACGTATGATAGAACCATCAGCACGTCTAACACCCTTGCGTGTTCTAACGACGACAGCATCAAGTACCTGACCCTTTTTGACTCTGCCTCTTGGGATCGCTTCTTTCACTGTGACCTTAATAATATCGCCCACACCCGCATAACGCCGCTTGGAACCACCGAGAACTTTGATGCACATCACACGCCTAGCACCGCTGTTATCGGCAATATCCAAATAAGTCTGCACCTGTATCATGCTGTTAACTCCAATTTCACAGTATCTGTCATAAGCTAATCTGTCCTGGACTAGATTAGGACAGCTTTCCTATCGATTGATCTTAATTCCCAGGCTTTTCTTTTCGAACGAGGCTTTGTCTCGACTATCGTTACCAAATCGCCTTCCTGGCACTGGTTTTCAGGATCATGTGCCATAATCTTCCTGGACCGCTTTATGTATTTTCCATAAATCGGGTGCTTGATCTTTCGCGTGACCAAAACCGTCACACTCTTGTCCATTTTATTACTGACTACCCTGCCGCTGGCATTACGAGCCAATTTTCCTTCATCACTCATGTACACGATCCTATTGGGATTACTTTCTACCCTAAATTATGAACTGGCCTTTTGTTTCGCCTGCTCTCTCGCCAAGGTTTTCACTCTCGCAATATCTCGAGACACCTGCGCTAACAGATGAGTCTGCGTCAGTAGCCCTGTTGACTGCTGCATCCGCAACGCAAACTGCTCTTTTGTTAATTCAATCAACTGGTCCTGAAGCTCTTCTTCGGTCTTAGATCTCAGTTCTTTCAAATCTACCATTTCTATTCCCCGTACTGCTTACATCACCACACGACGAACAAATGTCGTTGGAAAAGAAAGCTTGGCTGCAGCTAAGCGAAGCGCGTCTCGAGCCACTTCCTCACTGACGCCTTCCATTTCATAAAGAATTTTGCCCGGTTTAATCTGTGCTACCCAATACTCGACATTACCTTTACCTTTACCCTGGCGAACCTCCAACGGTTTCTGGGTAATCGGCTTGTCCGGGAAAACTCTGATCCAAATCTGACCTCCCCTTCGGACCCGTCGAGTCATTGCCCTTCTACCCGCCTCGATCTGTCGAGCAGTCATTCGGCCCCGGCCAGTTGCTTTCAAGGCAAATTCGCCAAAACTGACTGTACTACCCCGATGAGCCAGACCCCTGTTACGGCCTTTTTGCTGTTTTCTAAATTTTGTTCGTTTGGGTTGTAACATAATAATTAACCAAAATTCTGAGCATTGCTTGTTGATGCTTGAGCACTTTCATCCCGCTCACCAATGACTTCACCTTTAAAAATCCAGACCTTTACACCGAGAATCCCATAGGTGGTCAGTGCTTCCGAGGTTGCATAATCAATATCTGCCCGCAGGGTATGCAATGGCACCCGCCCCTCACGATAGCTTTCTGATCTGGCTATTTCTGCGCCACCCAATCTTCCGGCTACCTGAACCTTGATACCTTCAGCGCCTAATCGCATCGCATTCTGCATCACTCGCTTCATAGCCCGACGGAACTGGACTCGCCTTTCCAACTGCTGACAAACATTCTGAGCAACCAGATAAGCATCGATTTCAGGTTTGCGGATCTCTTCTATGTTGATGTGCACAGGAACACCCATCATTACACCGACTTCCTTCCTGAGCTTTTCTACATCTTCTCCCTTCTTGCCAATCACAATACCAGGACGCGCCGTATGGATAGTTATACGTGCTGTCTGTGCTGGCCGGTGGATATCAATTCGACTGACCGATGCCTGCGCCAATTTTTTATGGATAAATTCACGCACCTTCAGATCGACTAACAAGTTCTGAACGTAGGTAGGCCCTGTTGCATACCACACGGATGTATGGTCTTTAACAATACCAAGTCGCATACCCGTTGGATGTACTTTTTGACCCATTGACTTCTCCTATCTAAACCGACAACCCTAAGGATTATCTGCTGTCGACTTCATTTAGCTGTCAGCTACCGCTAACGTTATATGGCAACTACGTTTCAATATCCTATCGGCACGGCCCTTGGCACGCGGCCTGATCCTTTTCATCGTGGTAGCCTCATCAACAAATATCTGCGCTACCGATAACTCATCAACATCCGCCCCTTCGTTGTGTTCGGCATTAGCAATAGCTGATTCCAGCAATTTCTTAACCAGGTGAGCACCTTTCTTGGTGCTGAAGTTAAGAATATTCAAAGCCTCCCCAACTTGCTGGCCACGAATCTGATCAGCCACAAGCCTGACTTTCTGGGCAGAAATACGGGCACCTTTCAATCTCGCTGACACTTCCATTTTTACTACCTCTAATACTTCTAACGACGTTTCGCTTTCTTGTCGGCCGCATGACCACGATAGGTTCTCGTCAAAGCGAACTCGCCAAGCTTGTGACCCACCATATCCTCAGTTACGAACACCGGAATATGCTGCCGGCCGTTATGAACCTGAATCGTCAAACCAACAAAGTCTGGCGCTATCATGGATCGCCGTGACCAGGTCTTAATCGGTCGCTTATCATTGGTATCAACCGCTTTCTGTACTTTCTCAATCAAATGAAAATCAATGAAAGGACCCTTTTTCAGGCTTCTAGGCACTTGCTATCTCCTATCGACTTGTACGACGGCGTCGAATAATCATGTTATCTGTACGCTTGTTTTTTCTTGTCTTATACCCTTTGGTAGGAACTCCCCAGGGCGAAACCGGATGACGACCACCCGAAGTCTTACCTTCACCTCCTCCATGAGGATGGTCTACCGGGTTCATCACAACACCCCTCACTGTAGGTCTACGACCCCGCCAGCGATTGGCGCCTGCTTTACCCAGTGAGCGCAGGTTATGCTCTGAATTACTGACCTCTCCCAGGGTTGCCCGACATTCTGCCAAGGCACGTCGCATTTCTCCGGACCGAAGTCTTAATGTGACGTAAATACCTTCTTTGGCGACTAATTGCGCCGACGTGCCAGCACTTCTGGCAAGCTGAGCGCCTTTTCCGACTTTGAGTTCGATACAGTGAATAACACTACCCATCGGCATCTTGCGCATAGCCATGCAGTTCCCAACTTTAATCGGTGCAGCATCGCCTGAGCGAATCTCGTCTCCGGCAGCAAGACCCTTCGGCGCGATGATGTATCTTCTTTCTCCGTCAGCGTACTTCAGCAGCGCTATATTAGCGGTTCGATTAGGGTCATATTCAAGCCTTTCTACTGTGGCAGAAATAGCATCTTTATTACGCTTAAAGTCAATAATGCGATACTTCTGTTTGTGACCACCACCAATATGACGCGTGGTAATTCGGCCTCGGTTATTTCGGCCACCCGTTTTAGACTTACTTTCCACCAACCCTTTGTACGGTTCGCCTTTATGTAAGTCAGGGTTAACCACCTTGACTACAAATCGTCTCCCGGGAGATGTCGGTTTAGATTTTACGACTGGCATACTTTTATCTCACGTCTGGATTCTTGGTTAAGTTTCACTTTGCTGCTTCAGTAAAATCAATTTCCTGGCCTTCAGAAACTCGTACATAGGCTTTCTTCCAGCTAGGTTTTTTACTCATTCCGCGCATCGTGCGTTTCACTTTCCCTTTCACATTCATCACGGTCACATTCTCGACGGTAACCCCATAAATAGCTTCAACCGCTGTTTTAATTTCGGGTCGGCTCGCATCTTTGGCTACCTTGAAAGTAAACTGGTTAGAGGCATCAGCGATAACTGTGGCTTTTTCAGAGATATGAGCGCCTAACAGAATTTTATACATTCGTTCCGTATTCATCCCAGCATCTCCTCTGCTTTCTTCAACGCACCGACCGTGAAAAGCACCTTCTCATAACCTATCAGGTTGACCGGGTTCACACCTTGCACATCGATAACATCGACCTGGCGAAGATTTCTAGAACCGAGGTACAGGTTCTGATCTACTTCTTCCATTACCACTAGCACACTGTCCAGGTTCAAATCGTTTAAACGTGACAGCACTTCTTTTGTCTTCGGTTCAGCAACCGAAAAATCCTCGGTTACGACCAGGCGCTCCTGGCGAATCAATTCAGAAAGAATCGACTGCATCGCTCCTCGGTACATTTTCTTGTTGACCTTGACTTCAAAATCCTGAGTCTTAGCTGCGAAGGTGACACCACCACCGCGCCATATAGGGCTTCTGATCGTACCGGCTCTGGCGCGGCCAGTACCTTTTTGCCTGAAGGGCTTACGACCACCACCACGGACCTCTGATCGCGTTTTCTGAGCTCGGGTGCCTTTTCTGCCCCCGGCCATATAGGAAACCACCACCTGATGAATCAAGGCCTCATTATACTGTCGACCAAAACAAGTTTCTGAGAGTTCTACGGCTTTATCAGTTAAGCCGACACCTGGTTCTGAAATATTTACGTTCAAGATTCAGCCTCCGAGTTACTCTGAGCCTTTACTGCCGGTCTGACGATAACATCCCCACCTGCCGGGCCAGGTACTGCTCCTTTAACCAACAGGACATTATTTTCCTGGTCAACCCGAACTATCTGCAGGGACTGGGTAGTGACTCTTTCTGCACCCATATGACCAGCCATTTTCTTACCTTTCCAGACTCTGCCCGGGGTCTGGCACTGGCCAATAGACCCTGGCGCACGATGCGACAGCGAATTACCGTGGGTAGCGTCCTGCATACTGAAATTATGACGCTTGATGACGCCTTGAAAGCCCTTTCCCTTGGACTGCCCGGTAACATCAACCAGTTGCCCCTCAACGAAACTCTCAAGCGTCAACGAACCGCCAATTTCCAGGTCAGTTTCCGCTGGTGTCACAAACTCAACCAGTTTGCGACCTGCATCAACATTTGCTTTCTTGAAATGTCCTGCCGCTGGTTTCGTCACTTTCGATAGCTTAGTTTCGCCATAGGTCACCTGAACTGCATGGTAACCATCTGAATCTGACGTTTTAATTTGAGTAATGCGATTTGGTCCTGCCTGAATGACTGTTACAGGGACAGACGCACCATCTTCCGTGAAGATTCGAGTCATACCTTGTTTAATTCCTACAATGCCGATTGTCATCGTCACTCTCCGTTACAACCCAGCTGGCTAGGCTAAATTAATCTGTACTTCAACACCGGCTGCAAGATCCAGTTTAGTCAGCGCATCAACTGTTTTTTCAGTTGGCTCGAGGATATCCAGCAACCGTTTATGGGTTCTGATTTCATACTGATCACGAGCATCTTTATCCACGTGCGGTGAAATCAAAACGGTGAATTTTTCCTTTCTTGTTGGCAAAGGAATCGGTCCCCGTATCTGTGCCCCTGTTCGCTTAGCAGTATTGACGATCTCCTGAGTAGACACATCTATCAAACGATGATCGAACGCTTTTAAGCGAATTCTAATTCTCTGATTTTGCATACCTGCCTCATTTCCCACTTTGCCTGTACCCGGCATTTCAACTGCCCGGTATAAATTTCAAATGCAAAAAATTCCCTCCTCACTAAGAGGAAGGCGCACTTGCGTGCTTTTGCTCGACAACCCGAGCTTCCCATGGTTCCGTATCGAAACCTTGTTTTGTTTACCGCTTGGTTGAACTTAATCACCCAGCAGTAACCTTAATTTTGTTCCAGCGCAATAATCAGGAGTGCTACAAGTCATGTGCCTTCGACACAGCCTGCTGCATTGCATGATTTTAATATTGCCTTTTTGAATTGCTCCCCAATTCCCGATCTTCTTAATATTCCCCTGAAGAAGACCCTCCTGACTCACTAAACTAGATCAGGGAGCCGGATAGTAAACCCCTACGAGGAAAATTACCATTTAAATCTCAAAAAGTTGCAATATTTAATAGCAAAAAGCGCTTATCGTTAGGATTTCCGCTCGTAACTACTCGATTGGGGCTCCAGACTGAAACCGCGTGCCGCTGGACCAGGCCCTGGTCCTGGTTTTAATCGTTCTGGTTAAACCCTAACCTAGGATTTAATCTTAGTGACGACTCCAGCTCCCACAGTTCGACCACCTTCCCGAATCGCAAACCGCTGGCCTTCCTCCATCGCAATCGGTGCAATCAGCTCTACGTCCATCAGAACATTATCTCCAGGCATTACCATCTCGGTGCCTGCAGGCAACTCTACACTGCCCGTAACATCCGTTGTCTCAAAGAAAAACTGCGGCTTATAACCCTTGAAAAACGGCGTATGTCGACCGCCTTCATCCTTCGACAGAACGTAAACCTCACCTTCAAATTTCGTATGCGGCTTAATCGTACCCTTCTGCGATAATACCTGACCACGCTCGACTTCTTCACGCTTGGTGCCTCGCAGCAATATACCTACATTCTCTCCCGCGCGGCCTTCATCCAGCAACTTGCGGAACATCTCTACACCCGTACAGGTAGTCTCTGCCGTATCTCGGATACCAACTATCTCTACCGTATCACCCACCTTGACAATACCTCGGGCAATCCGACCAGTTACCACCGTGCCGCGTCCTGATATCGAAAATACATCCTCTACCGGCATCAAAAATGGCTGGTCAATGGCTCGCTCTGGCTCTGGAATGTAACTATCCAGCGTCTCTACCAACTTCATTATCGATGGAACACCAATGTCTGATGAATCTCCTTCTAACGCCTTCAGCGCACTGCCGACAATAATCGGTGTGTCATCACCTGGGAATTCATACTGATCAAGCAACTCACGCACTTCCATGTCAACTAACTCTAAAAGCTCTTCGTCATCAACCATGTCAGCTTTGTTCAAATACACAACGATATAAGGAACACTGACCTGCTTGGACAGCAAAATATGCTCTCGCGTCTGGGGCATGGGACCATCTGCCGCTGACACAACCAGAATCGCACCATCCATCTGCGCCGCTCCAGTGATCATGTTCTTCACATAATCAGCGTGCCCAGGACAGTCAACATGCGCGTAATGCCTCGTAGTCGAATCATATTCAACGTGAGAAGTCGCTATGGTAATTCCTCGTTCGCGTTCTTCCGGTGCATTATCTATCGCATCAAATGCTTTAAATTCACCTCCATACGCTTCCGCACATACCTTGGTAATCGCCGCCGTTAACGTCGTCTTACCATGGTCTACGTGGCCGATCGTGCCCACATTAACGTGGGGTTTAGTTCGCTCAAACTTCTCTTTGGACATGATTCACCTCAAAACTGATTATTAATTAGACTTACTGATCACTGCTTCTGCAACGCTATCCGGTACTTCCTTGTATTCTTCGAACTCCATAGAAAAAGTAGCTCGCCCCTGTGTCGCAGATCTCATGTCAGTTGCATAACCAAACATCTCCGCTAAAGGCACCTGCGCTCTTACCGCTTTACCCGCAGCAACATCTTCCATGCCCAGCACAACACCCCGGCGTCGGTTCAAATCACCGATAATGTCGCCGTAGTGTTCCTCGGGTGTTACAACCTCAACTTTCATGACCGGCTCCAAGAGGACTGGCCGAGCCTTTAAAGCACCATCCTTGAGCGCAATCGAGCCTGCCACCTTAAAAGCCACTTCACTTGAGTCGACGTCATGGTAGGAGCCATCAAATAGAACCGCTTTAAGTCCCACCAGCGAGTAGCCTGCCAGGACACCGTTATTCATTTGCTCACGAATACCCTTATCGACAGCGCTGATGTACTCCCGTGGCACTGCACCACCGACGATGGCATCCTCAAATTCATATTCCTCTCCGTCGAGCGGTTCCAGCCTTAGCCAGACGTGTCCATACTGGCCTCGTCCTCCGGTCTGACGAATAAATTTGGCTTCAGATTCAACCACCTCGCGTATCGTTTCTCGATAAGCTACCTGTGGCTTACCAATATTCGCTTCAATACTGAATTCACGGCGCATGCGCTCAACGATGATATCCAGATGTAACTCACCCATTCCGCCTATGATCGTTTGTCCGGTTTCCTCATTCGTCTGCACTCTAAAAGAAGGGTCCTCAGTGGCGAGCTTGCTCAGTGCAACGCCCATTTTTTCCTGGTCGGCCTGGGACCTTGGTTCAACAGCAACATGAATCACAGGCTCAGGGAACTCCATCCTCTCCAGCGTTATGACCTGGTTTTCGGCACAAAGCGTGTCACCCGTGGTGGCTAATTTCAGACCAATTGCTGCCGCTATATCGCCGGCTCGAACTTCCTTGATTTCCTTTCTCTCGTTGGAATGCATCTGAACCATCCGACCAATGCGTTCTTTCTTACCCTTTACCGGGTTATAGACAGCATCCCCTGAATTTAGGACGCCAGAGTAAACCCGGAAGAAAGTGAGCGCGCCGACGAAAGGATCAGTCGCTATTTTAAAGGCCAGCGCTGCAAACGGCTGTTTATCATCTGCATGTCGTTCAGCAGGTGTTTCAGAGGCATCATCCAGAAATCCTTTGATCGCCTTCACCTCATCGGGCGCTGGTAGATAATCAATTACAGCGTCAAGCATGGTTTGCACGCCCTTGTTTTTAAACGCTGAACCGCACAAAGCGGGAACAATTTCATTATTCAAGGTACGGATACGTAAACCCGATTTAATATCAGCTACCGTCAATGCTTCGCCATCGAGATATTTAGCCATGAGCTCGTCATTGGCTTCAGCCGCTGCCTCAATCATGCTTTCCCGGTATTCTTCGGCAAGCTCACGGAGTTCTGTGGGAATGGTTTGCTCTGTGAAAGTCAAACCGAGATCTTCTTTGTTCCAGTAAATGGCTTTCATCTTGACAAGGTCTATCACACCCTCAAAACTATCCTCGGCTCCAATCGCCAACTGAATCGGCACAGGCGTTGCGCCCAGCCTGTCTTCAATCTGATCGACGACACGGAGAAAATCCGCGCCAGCCCTATCCATTTTATTTACAAAGACAATTCGTGGCACTTCATACCGGTTCGCCTGCCGCCAAACTGTCTCGGACTGCGGTTCTACTCCGGAAGACCCACAGAATACAACGACGGCGCCGTCTAGAACCCGCAAGCTGCGTTCTACTTCGATGGTGAAATCAACATGGCCTGGAGTATCAATTATATTGATTCGATACTCATTGAACTGTTTTTCACTGCCAGACCAGAAAATAGTAGTGGCTGCGGACGTGATCGTAATACCACGCTCCTGCTCTTGTTCCATCCAGTCCATAGTGGCAGCACCATCATGGACTTCCCCTATCTTATGCGACAGACCGCTATAGAAGAGGACTCTCTCCGTGGTGGTAGTTTTACCTGCATCCACATGAGCTACGATACCAATATTTCGGTATTGGCCGATAGGAGTTGATCTAGGCACGACAGCAGCCTCACCCTGGTAGTTACGACTATTTAATAGCGATAATGGGCAAAGGCGCGATTAGCCTCAGCCATACGATGAGTATCTTCACGCTTACGCACGGCTGCTCCACGACCTTCAGCTGCGTCTTGCAACTCCCCGGCCAGGCGCATTGCCATGGATTTTTCACCCCGCTTACGAGCCATATCAACCAGCCATCGCATGGCCAAGGCTGTACGCCGCGAAGGTCGAACTTCGACAGGGACCTGATAGGTCGCACCACCCACTCGGCGCGATTTGACTTCGACGGAAGGGGCGACTGCCTCCAGCGCCGCTTCGAACACTACCAGCGGATCTCCACCGGATTTGCTCTGAATACGATCCAGGGCACCATAAACAATTTTTTCGGCTACTGATTTCTTACCGCTTTCCATGACATGGTTCATGAACTTAGCGAGTGTCTGGTTCCCAAACTTGGGATCAGGAATGATGTCTCTTTTTTCCGGGACTCTTCTTCTTGGCATGACTTTTCTCTCTTCAGGTGACTCGAGACCTTCTGGCTCGACCTTACTCTCAAACCTTTTTTAAAAGGTCTAAGTACTAAACAACTGATTTAGGCTTTTGGACGTTTCGTTCCATATTTAGAACGACCTTGCATCCGATCACTAACACCGGTTGCATCAAGCGTCCCTCGGACCACGTGATAACGCACACCCGGTAAGTCTTTTACTCGCCCACCTCTGATCAGGACCACGGAGTGTTCCTGTAGATTATGGCCCTCACCACCAATATAGGAGGTTACTTCCATTTGATTGGTTAACCTCACACGACACACTTTGCGAAGTGCAGAGTTCGGTTTTTTAGGTGTCACCGTATAGACACGGGTACACACCCCTCTCTTCTGAGGACACGCCTGCAGCGCGGGTACATCACTTTTCGTGACCTTTCGCCGTCTTGGCTTTCTTACTAATTGGCTTATTCTAGCCATGATCAAACACTCCTTGTTTCCACGGGTAACCCGCGAAGCACTCACTCGTGCGAGTGGCGCATTCTAATGACCCGCTGCATGCGAGTCAACCATTGCTGACTTCTCGTCCTGAATCAAACCCAGATTGCCTAAACCTCTCCTGAATTCAATGCTTCACTGAGAGCCTGTTCTACTTCACTCACGCTCACAGTAGGTTCTTCGTGATCCCTTTCACGGCGTTGCTTGCGCTCACTGTGATAACTAAGTCCAGTGCCGGCTGGAATCAGCCTTCCGACGATGACATTTTCCTTAAGGCCACGCAGATAATCGCGCTTCCCTGTCACTGCTGCCTCGGTAAGCACTCTTGTAGTCTCCTGGAAAGAAGCAGCGGAGATAAATGACTCAGTAGCCAACGATGCCTTAGTAATACCCAGTAAGACTCTATTGCCCTGCACCAGTTGCTCTTCTTCTGCCTTTAACCGATCATTCACTTCCAGGAACTGATTCAGTTCAACCTGTTCGCCTTTCACAAAATCAGATTCACCCGGCTGGGTGACTTCAACCTTGCGCAGCATTTGGCAGACAATGACTTCAATATGCTTGTCATTAATCTTAACGCCCTGCAGACGGTAAACATCCTGAATCTCTTTGGAAATATAATTTGCCAATTCCTCAACACCTTTTAACCGCAGGATGTCATGGGGATTTTCAGGGCCGTCGGAGACAACTTCGCCTTTCTCGACATGCTCACCTTCAAACACCGTCATATGTCTCCACTTGGGTATCAGCACTTCATAGTGATCAGCATCATCAGGTAATTGACCTGGTTCCGTAGGCGTTATAATCAAGCGACGTTTACCTTTGGTTTCCTTGCCAAAACTCACCGTTCCTGTGATCTCAGCTAATACCGCAGCTTCCTTGGGTTTACGCGCTTCAAATAAGTCAGCTACCCGAGGCAGACCCCCGGTAATATCTCGGGTCTTGGAACCTTCCTGCGGAATCCGGGCAATAATATCGCCAGTACTAACCGTATCACCATTTTCCAGACCCAGGATCGCATTAGCCTCGAGGAAGTAGTGCGCCGGAACATCCGTACCGGATAACAGCAGCGCTTTACCTTTTTTATCAACTAACTGAACCGCAGGCCGCATGTCTTTTCCAGCACTGGGTCGATCTTTTGGATCTATCACCGAAATACTGGTCAGGCCGGTCAATTCATCCGTCTGACGACGGATCGTAATACCTTCTTCCATGGCTTCAAAAATAATCTTACCGGCCACTTCCGTCACAATTGGGTGAGTGTGCGGATCCCAGGTAGCAACAATAGCCCCGGCACCAATGATGTCCCCGGGCGCATTTTTCAGTAGTGCTCCATAGGGAATTTTATAGCGCTCTCTTTCCTTGCCAGTTTCCTGGTCAGCAATGGCAACTTCCCCAGATCTGGAAATTGCTACCAACCCACCGCTTGGTTTCTCGATCGTTTTAAGATTGTGTAGACGCACCACACCAGCGTGCTTCGCCTGGACATTATCAACCGCTGTTGCCCGAGATGCCGCACCACCAATATGGAAAGTCCGCATGGTCAGCTGAGTACCTGGCTCACCGATGGATTGCGCTGCAATGACGCCCACCGCCTCACCAATATTAACCAGATGTCCCCTGCCGAGATCTCGACCATAACAGTTACTGCAAATACCATAGCGAGTCTCGCAGGTGATCGCGCTCCTGACTTTAACCTCGTCTATCCCTAACTCTTCAATACGATCCATCCATGACTCATCGATCATCGTACCCCGTGGAATCAGTATGTCGTCACCGGCTGCATTAAACACATCCTCAGCGATAACTCGACCTAAAACCCGGCTTCCTAAAGCAGCAACAACATCGCCACCTTCTATCACCGCATTCATGGTCATACCCTCATCGGTGCCACAGTCGACTTCAGTGACTACCAGGTCCTGGGCAACATCTACCAGGCGCCGAGTCAGATAACCTGAGTTAGCCGTCTTAAGCGCGGTATCAGCCAAACCCTTACGTGCTCCGTGCGTTGATATGAAGTACTGCATTACCGACAGGCCTTCGCGGAAGTTCGCTGTGATGGGCGTTTCAATAATCGAGCCATCTGGCTTGGTCATCAGACCGCGCATTCCTGATAGCTGCCTAATCTGCGCGGGGGATCCCCGAGCACCGGAATCGGCATACATCCAGACACTATTAAATGAGCCCTGTACTTCCTCTTCGCCTTCCTTGTTAACCACTGTTTCAGTGCTCAACGTCTCCATCATGGCGTTACTCACCTGATCGCTGGCACTAGTCCAGATATCAATCACCTTATTATATTTCTCACCTTGCGTTACCAGTCCAGAGGCAAATTGACTTTCAATTTCCCTGATCTCTTCTTCGGAGCGACTAATAATGACTTCTTTTTCAGCTGGAATAACAAAGTCATCCACACCAATAGAAGCGCCTGAGCGAGTGGAGTACTCGTAACCCATATACATCAGCTGGTCAGCAAAGATAACGGTCTCTTTAAGGCCCACTGTCCGATAACAAATATTGATCAACCGAGACATATCTTTGTTGACCATTATTTTATTAATCTCTGAATAAGGAATCCCATCTGGAACGATTTCAAAAATTAATGCTCGGCCTACTGTTGTTTCAACCATTTTCGATATCGGCTGCCACTCACCTTCCTGGTCTTTAACCTTCTCAGTCACTCGCAGTTTTATCTTTGCCTGCAAGCCAACTTTGGATGTGGTATAAGCTCGATTGACTTCTTCAACATCAGAAAACACCATCCCTTCACCAAGATCGTTAACACGCTCTCGGGTCATCCAGTAAACACCTAATACCACATCCTGAGATGGCACAATAATGGGCTCGCCATCGGCTGGCAGCAATACATTATTGGTAGACATCATCAACGCTCTTGCTTCGAGCTGGGCCTCCAGGGTTAAAGGCACATGCACCGCCATCTGGTCACCATCAAAATCAGCGTTGTAGGCAGTACAGACCAGAGGATGCAATTGAATCGCTTTACCCTCAATCAAAACGGGTTCGAACGCCTGAATTCCCAGTCGATGCAGGGTAGGGGCTCTGTTAAGCAGAACCGGATGCTCGCGAATCACCTCAGCCAGGATATCCCAGACTTCAGCGGTCTCTTTTTCAACCATTTTCTTGGCTGCTTTAATGGTCGTGGCTAGTCCACGCGACTCCAGCTTTCCAAAAATAAAGGGTTTAAACAATTCCAATGCCATCTTCTTGGGTAGACCGCACTGATGCAGACGCAATGTAGGCCCGACAACAATAACGGAGCGTCCAGAATAATCGACTCGTTTACCCAGCAGGTTCTGTCTGAACCGACCCTGTTTGCCCTTGATCATATCTGCCAATGACTTTAATGGTCGTTTATTCGTACCTGTGATGGCCCGGCCCCGCCGGCCGTTGTCCAACAGCGCATCGACGGCTTCCTGAAGCATGCGCTTTTCATTTCGCACAATAATATCAGGGGCCGCAAGATCCAGCAGTCGCTTGAGGCGGTTATTTCGGTTAATCACTCGCCTGTACAAATCATTCAGATCGGATGTTGCAAATCGCCCACCCTCTAACGGTACCAAAGGTCTCAGATCCGGGGGTAATACCGGTAACACATTAAAAATCATCCATGAAGGATCATTTCCTGAATTTACAAAAGCCTCTATTAATTTGAGCCGTTTGGTGAGTTTTTTAATCTTGGTGTCTGAATTAGTCTGCGGCAATTCGTCACGGATAGTGGCTATTTCATCCTTCAAATCCATCTGTCGCATCAGATTCTGGATGGCTTCTGCACCCATCTTTGCCTCGAATTCGTCACCGAATTCTTCCAGCTTCTCATAGTAATCTTCATCCGACAGTAACTGACCTTTTTCCAAGGTCGTCAAACCAGGGTCAATCACCACAAAAGATTCAAAATAGAGAATTCGCTCAATATCCCGCAATGTCATATCCATCAACAAACCGATACGTGACGGCAGTGATTTCAAGAACCAGATGTGTGCAACAGGCGATGCCAATTCAATATGGCCCATCCTTTCGCGACGTACTTTGGCTAGAGCGACCTCGACACCACACTTCTCACAGATCACCCCGCGGTGCTTGAGACGCTTATATTTGCCACACAGACATTCGTAGTCCTTGTTTGGCCCAAAGATCTTCGCACAAAAAAGACCATCTCTTTCTGGCTTGAAAGTCCGGTAATTGATGGTCTCCGGCTTTTTAACTTCACCAAAGGACCAGGAACGAATCATCTCAGGCGACGCTAGACCGATTCTTAAAGAATCAAATTCTTCTGCCTGACCCTGGGCTTTCAGCATATTCAATAAGTCTTTCAATGCATTTCTCCAATTTGAGCTGTTAGGCTCGTTCTATATTTTTTAAGGATTCCGGTTATTTCAAAAACTCAGTCACTTTCCAGCTCAATATCTATACCAAGCGACCTGATTTCCTTAACCAGCACATTGAACGACTCGGGCATGCCCGGTTCCATCCTATGCTCACCATCAACAATATTCTTGTACATTCTGGTTCGGCCATGGACGTCATCAGACTTAACCGTCAGCATTTCCTGAAGGGTATAGGCTGCGCCATAAGCCTCCAACGCCCATACTTCCATCTCGCCAAATCGCTGCCCACCAAACTGAGCTTTACCACCCAGTGGTTGTTGCGTTACCAGACTATATGAGCCAGTAGACCGCGCGTGCATCTTGTCATCTACCAGGTGATTCAGCTTCAACATATACATGATGCCTACCGTAACCGGGCGGTCGAACTGAACGCCTGAGCAGCCATCAAACAGCACCGTCTGCCCATCGACTGGCAGGTCGGCAAGTTCCAGCATTCGCTTGATCTCATTTTCATCGGCACCATCAAAGACACCCGTCGCCATGGGTACACCACCACGCAAATTTTCAGCTAAGTTAACAATTTCACCATCAGTCAACGAATCCAGATCTTCAATCCGACCACTCTGGTTGTAGACCTTTTCAAGGAAATCCCTGATGTTGGCGACTTCTCTTTGCGTATCCAGCATGTTGCCGATTTTCAAACCAAGACCTTCGGCAGCCCAACCAAGATGGGTTTCCAGAATCTGGCCCACATTCATTCGCTTCGGAACACCCAATGGGTTCAGAACGATATCAATGGGCTCACCATTAGCATCGAAGGGCATATCCTCGACTGGCTTGATAACAGAGATAACACCCTTGTTACCATGCCGACCCGCCATTTTATCACCGGGTTGAATACGTCGTTTTATGGCCAGGTAGACTTTGACAATCTTAAGCACACCGGGCGCCAGATCATCACCACTTTGTAACTTAGCCCTACTCTCCTCAAACTTCTCGTCGAGTTCCAGACGTCGTTCCTTCAACCTCCTATCGGCCAGGACTAACTGGTCGTTTAAGGCCTCTTTTTCCATTCTCAGCTTAAACCAGTCATCTGATTCCAATTCAGCGAGATAAGCTTTTGTCAGTTTGTCGCCTTTTTTGAGCATAGGCCCGGCAATCACTGCCTTGCCGGTTAATGCAGCTGCCAGACGCTCATAAGTGGCGGTTTCAATAATGCGATATTCTGCTTCAATATTCTTGCGAATCCGCTCGACTTCCTGCCGTTCTATATCTTTGGCACGCAGGTCTTTTTCAATGCCGTCCCGAGTGAATACCCTGACATCAATAACAGTACCGTTATAGCTGCTGGGCACCCTTAGACTGGTATCTTTTACATCCGACGCCTTCTCACCAAATATAGCTCTCAGCAGTTTCTCTTCAGGGGTCAGCTGAGTTTCACCTTTAGGTGTTACCTTACCCACCAAAATATCACCTGCATTTACTTCAGCACCAATGTAGACAATTCCCGATTCGTCCAGTTTACCCAGCGCACCTTCACCGACATTGGGAATATCACAGGTGATTTCCTCTGAGCCGAGTTTCGTATCGCGAGCGATACAGGTAAGTTCCTGAATATGAATCGTGGTAAATCGATCTTCTTTTACGACTTTCTCGGAAATAAGAATAGAATCTTCGAAGTTATAACCGTTCCAGGTCATAAAGGCGATACGCATATTCTGGCCAAGTGCTAACTCACCAATGTCGACAGAGGGCCCATCCGCAAGAATATCGTTTCTGGCAACCACATCACCTTGTTTGACCAGCGGCCGCTGATTAATACAGGTGTTCTGATTCGAGCGGGTATACTTAATCAAATCGTAGATATCAACGCCCGCTTCGCCGCTTTCGGTTTCATCATTACTGACACGAATTACAATCCTGCCAGCATCAACTGTTTCGACAACACCACCACGACTGGCTACGACGCAAACACCCGAATCTCTTGCTACCGCTCGCTCCAGACCGGTACCTACCAAGGGCTTTTCAGCAATTAGCGTCGGTACAGCCTGACGCTGCATATTCGAGCCCATGAGCGCTCGGTTGGCATCATCGTGCTCCAGAAAGGGAATCAGTGCTGCTGCTACGGATACCACCTGCTTCGGTGAGACATCCATAAAGTTGACATTCTCTCTAGCCATCTTGGTGAACTCACCCTGATGACGCACATCAACTAAATCGTCAACCAGGTTGCCCTTTTCATCCATGGCCGCGCTGGCCTGAGCAATGACGAAGTCTGATTCAACGATCGCAGAAAGATAGTCAATGTCATCTGTTACGTGACCGTCAATGACACGGCGGTAAGGACTCTCCAAAAATCCAAATGAATTAGTTCGCGCATAAGTTGCCAGCGAATTAATCAAACCAATATTAGGTCCTTCAGGTGTTTCAATGGGACAGACTCTTCCATAGTGTGTTGGATGAACATCCCTGACTTCAAAACCAGCTCGCTCACGCGTTAGGCCACCTGGCCCCAAGGCAGATACGCGACGCTTGTGAGTAACCTCGGATAGCGGGTTGTTCTGGTCCATGAACTGAGACAATTGTGCTGAACCAAAAAATTCCTTCACCGCTGCTGCCACTGGTTTAGCATTAATCAGATCTTGTGGCATCAGCCCTTCCGACTCTGCCAGGCTCAAACGTTCCTTAACCGCTCGTTCAACCCTAATCAATCCGAGCCTGAAAGCATTTTCAGCCATCTCACCGACTGACCTGACCCGGCGATTACCGAGATGGTCAATATCATCGACAACATCTTTCCCGTTACGGATATTAATTAAACATTTCAGCACATCAATGATGTCATCGTTGTTTAGAGTGCCTTCCCCTGTCTCGTCTTCTCTGCTGAGCCGACGATTGAATTTCATTCGTCCAACTGCTGTCAGGTCATAACGATCCGCTGAAAAGAACATGTTATTAAACAGATTTTCTGCCGCTTCTTTAGTAGGTGGTTCGCCAGGACGCATCATTCGATAAATTTCGACCAGCGCTTCAAGACGATTACTGGTCGGGTCAGCCGTTAGCGTATCGGACATAAACGGACCACAATCCAAATCATTGGTGTAGATTGTCTCGAATTCTTTTATTTCAAGCTCCGCCAGAGCCTCCAGAACTTCTTCAGTGATTACGGCATTACAGGCAACCTTAATCTCGCCGGTCTCAGGATCTATAATATCTTTTGCCAGCTTATGTCCACACACATACTCAACCGGAACACTGAGATGACTGAGCTGGACCTTATCCATATCCCGGATATGGCGAGCGGTAATTCGCGTACCTTCGGCAACGATGACCTTGCCTTTCTTATCAAGAATATCGAAGCGGGCAGTTTCACCCCGTAACCGGCTGGCAATCAGCGTCATGGTCGGGCCTTTATCCGTCAACTGGAAGGTATCCGTGTCGAAAAAAGTTTCCAGTATTTGCTCGGCGTTCAGTCCCAGCGCGCGTAATAAAATGGATGCGGGCAATTTACGGCGTCTGTCAATCCTCGCGAAAACGTTATCTTTTGGGTCAAACTCAAAATCAAGCCAGGAACCCCTCATAGGAATCACTCGCGCTGAATAGAGTAGTTTACCGGAAGAATGGGTTTTGCCTTTGTCGTGATCAAAGAACACACCAGGTGATCTGTGCAATTGAGAAACTACGACTCTTTCGATGCCGTTTATGACAAAGGTACCATTCTCTGTCATCAACGGGATCTCTCCCATATAGACTTCCTGTTCTTTAATATCCTTGATCGCTTTATTCGACGAATCCTTATCATAAATGATAAGTCGGACCTTAACTCTCAAGGGCACAGCATAAGTGACGCTTCTGGACTGGCATTCCTTGACATCAAAAACAGCTTTACCGAGCCGATAACCGACGTACTCCAAAGCGGCATTACCGGAATAACTAACGATCGGAAATACCGATCTGAAGGCGGCATGAAGGCCCGATTCCAGTTTTTCAGCCTGATCCGTTCCCTCCTGTAGAAACTGCTTATAGGAATCCACCTGTATACCCAGTAGATAGGGTATATCCATCACTGTGGGTAATTTGCCAAAATCCTTCCTAATGCGTTTTTTCTCTGTATACGAATAGGCCATTCACGCCTCCAGGCTTGCTATGTGATCACATCTCTGTGTTGAAAAAACGCAGGCACACACGAGCAGGTCATGACTGACCTGCTCAATGATGATCCTGCCCAAGTCATACCGACCTTGACTTACTTCAGCTCGACCGACGCACCTGCTTCTTCGAGCTGTTTCTTGATATCTTCTGCCTCATCTTTCGAGGCACCTTCTTTCACTGTAGAAGGCGCTGAATCTACCAATTCTTTTGCTTCTTTGAGTCCTAAGCCGGTAACGCTTCGAACGACCTTAATGGCGTTCACCTTCTTTTCTCCAAATGAGGTCAGAATGACTTCAAACTCATCCTGCTCTTCGGCAGCGGCGGCTTCTCCACCTGCTGCTGCGGGCGCAGCAACAGCAGCAGCTGCAGCAGATACGCCAAACTTCTCTTCCATGGCTTCAACAAGTGCTACCACATCCATGACACTCATTTCCGCTATTGCATCTAAAATATCTTCTTTGGATAACGACATTGATCCTATCTCCGTTTTCTAATTTAAGCTTGAGCTGATTGTTGTTTCTGTTCACCCACCGCCGAGACAACCCTGGTTACCCGACCCGGTATATCGTTGAAGGTTCTTACGACCTTAACGATTGGAGCCTGAATCACTGCTACCAGCAGTGTCAGTGCTTCATCTCTGGTGGGTAACTTGGCAAGTGCATCGATCTGCGCTGCGGGGAGTAATTCACCTCCGACACTCAGCGCTTTTATCTCAAACGCTTCATTATCTTTGGCAAAATCCTTGAACAAGCGAGCTCCAGCACCTGGGTCTTCCAGGGAAAAAGCCAACACACAAGGCCCCAATAACGCTTCATTCATGCATTCAAATTCGGTGCCCTGAAAAGCTCGCTTGGCAAGCGTATTTCTGATTACCCGAACTTGTACGCCAGACGCACGAGCAGTACTTCGCAGGTTTGTCATCTCATCAACTGAGACCCCACGATAGTCTGCCATTACGGCTGAAAGCGCAGTTTTTGCGGTTTCATTTACTTCGGCAACAATAGCCTGTTTCTCTTTAAGTCCAATCGGCACTACGTACTCCTTGACTCGTTACTTTCCTGCTAACTTGCACTCAGCAGGGACGCACGGCGACAGGATCCATGGCTTTGAATCAAGTTCCACCGTCTGCGCAGGCTCGTTAAAATTAACCGGATTAAACCGGACCTGCGGTCTTTGACGAGTGATGACCATTGATTGGCCAGCCACTCCAAAGTACTTTCTAAATCACGCCTCCAGAGAAGCCTGATCTATCAAAATTCCAGCACCCATCGTTGTAGATAAGGTGACCTTTTTAACATACACCCCTTTCGCGGATGCTGGCTTGACCTTCTTAAGGTCGGTCAGCAAGGCTTCAAGGTTCTCTTTTATAGCGGTCGCTTCAAATCCAACCTGACCTACACCGCCATGGACGATGCCATTCTTATCGGTTCGATATCGGACCTGGCCAGCTTTAGCATTACGAACGGCTTCAGCAACATCCGCTGTTACTGTACCCAGACGTGGATTAGGCATCAGTCCCCTCGGGCCGAGTATCTGCCCCAACTGACCCACCACACGCATGGAATCCGGTGTTGCCACGACGACATCAAAATTGAGGTTACCGCCTTTAATCTGTTCCGCTAGGTCATCCATGCCAACGATATCTGCGCCAGCTGCGGTCGACTCTTCTGCCTTTTCTCCCTGGGCAAACACTGCAACCCGCACGGTCTTGCCAGTGCCGTTAGGCAACACAGTTGCGCCTCGTACCACCTGGTCTGATTTCCTTGGATCCACGCCAAGATTAATACTGACATCAATCGATTCTTTGAATTTCACTGAAGACAGTTCGTTGAGCAGAACGACCGCATCATCAATACTATAAAATTTAGCTTGGTCGACTTTTTCACGATAAGCTTTAACTCTTTTACTTAACTTGGCCATCTATACACCCTCCACTTCAATACCCGCACTCCGTGCGCTACCGGCAATTGTTTTCACCGCGGCATCCATATCGCTTGCCGTCAAATCAGGCATTTTCATGGTGGCTATTTCTTCTAACTGAGCTCGATTGACCTTGCCAACTTTAGTTAAATGCGGCTCTGCACTACCACTGGTAATTCCTGCCGCCTTCTTCAACAGAATTGATGCTGGGGGCGTTTTCCTGATAAATGTAAAACTCTTATCACTGTATACGGTAATGACCACCGGAATCGGCATACCAGGTTCAACTGCCTGAGTTTCGGCATTGAAGGCTTTACAGAATTCCATGATGTTCACACCACGTTGGCCCAAAGCCGGACCAACTGGGGGGCTCGGGTTAGCCTGACCAGCAGGAACCTGTAGCTTAATATAAGCATCTATTTTCTTTGCCATTTGTTGTCCTCTCTCTTGGGTTCAAGCCCTGTCTCACTTACCATCAGGCAAGCTACTATTCAGGTCCCCGTAAATAGTGGGCAGCTGGCGTGTGCCACACTAAATTAATGTCTTTGATCAGCCTTTTTCTACCTGACCAAAGTCCAATTCGACCGGTGTTGATCGGCCAAAAATTGTCACTGCAACATGCAGTCGATTTTTTTCGTAATTTACTTCTTCAACGACCCCATTAAAATCATTGAACGGTCCGTCAGTCACCCTGACCAATTCACCAGGCTCGTACATAGTCTTGGGGGTAATCTGTTCACTACCCACCTGGACTCGCTGCAAGATGGCAGAGGCTTCTGCGGCTGAAATAGGGGCTGGCTTATCTGCCTTACCACCAATAAATCCCATCACCCTTGGTGTTTCCTTTACCAGGTGCCAGGTCTCATCATCCAGAATCATCTCCACCAGCACATAGCCGGGAAAAAATTTCCGCTCGCTGCGTCGCTTCTTACCTGCCTTCATCTCTACGACTTCTTCTGATGGAACCAGGATTTCTCCAAAACGGTCCTGAAGGCCAGACAACTCTATACGCTCTAACAGGGCACGCATAACCTGCTTTTCAAAGCCTGAAAAAGCGTGCACTACATACCAACTTTTATTCACTAAAGCACCTGCCCGTTCTTAGCCATTAACCGATGATACTGCTGATAGACCAACTCAAAGTAGAATCCATACCCCATAGAATCAAAGCTACAAAAATCACCACTACCACTACGATTAACGTTGTTTGGGTAGTTTCCTGCCGAGATGGCCATACCACCTTTCTTATCTCAATCCTCGCTTCCTTGGCTAAATCCCAAACTGACCGGCCCACTCGTGTCTGCAGGCTAATCAGGATTGCAACTGCAAACACCACCAAACCAGCCATTACCCTGTAAAGCAGGGTGACCTCAGCAAACTGGGAATTACCATAGATACCAGCAGCCAACACCGCAAGCGCGACCAGCCACTTAAGACTATCCAAACGGCTTGTATTTTCTAAAGATGTGCTTGCCATTTTATTCCTGGTATTTACTTCTGCTCTTGTATCCAAGTCTACTTCGAACAAAAGCACTCGTTATCATACTGACACGTTGCGCTGATTTGCCATCCTTGCCAGGATCGAATCTAGAAACAAACCCAGAAAGATCACTTTCTTAGTTGGCCAGCCAGTTTGGCAGGCCAGGAGGGAATCGAACCCCCAACCTGCGGTTTTGGAGACCGCTGCTCTGCCAATTGAGCTACTGGCCTAGCTGACCCACTCAAACCTCTCAAGATCAGATTATTCGATCGCCTTCAAGACGATGGGTATAATCCTGGTTTTAATCGTTCTGGTTAAACCCTAACCTAGGATTTAATCTTAGTGACGACTCCAGCTCCCACAGTTCGACCACCTTCCCGAATCGCAAACCGCTGGCCTTCCTCCATCGCAATCGGTGCA